>RCMY010000315.1_pt1 | contig 45804 bp, 40 predicted proteins | sample 2041341 | NCBI WGS metagenome assembly RCMY01 (sample SAMN09708234, study PRJNA481090) | Marine sediment metagenome, whole genome shotgun sequencing project.
GCAAGGTTGGACACCTTGCGAGCATTTTCAACGCGGCAGGCGCGTTTTTGAGCCAAAAGATTGCCACGAGATGAATTGTGAACAGACCCCAATGCCACATCAAATAAAAAAGCCGCCTGCTTTCAGACGGCCAGTTTCGATATTGATACCGATTCAAATTAATCAAACCAACACCGCACAACACATCGTCAATATCGTTTGGGTTTGCATGAAACCAAATGCCTGCCTGCACAAAAGCGGCGGGCTAAGGCTTTGCAAAGGCCGTCTGAAAGATTTTCAGACGGCCTTTTCCAACATTCAATTAATGACTATTGAATATTATACAACGCCCTAAGCTCGAAAATCTTGGCTTGCAGAGCATTGTTGTCCAACACCCGATTAGGATAAATCACCAAGCCCTCACCGATTTTGCCTTGCGTGACACCATTGCCGTCGTAGCGGCCGAGCAAGGCCAGATCCCTTGCAATAAGGGGATTGGTCCACGACACAATCATCCACTCTCCTTTATTAAACCGGCTGTCTGCTGTAATGGTTTGCCCGTTCACAAGCACCCCCTCCGAAGCAGACAATGTAAATTTAGCGGCATCATCAACGGCATTTCTGGCAATCAACCAACCCATGCCTGCTGTGTTGTCTTCTTTTGTCGCGGCAAACACATAGCCGAAAGTGCGTGCACCAAAGCTTTCTATTTTGACGGGTATCACAACGGTTGTGCGGGCTTCCATATACACACCGCGCACAATGGGATAAATACCGGTTGAAGCGCCGGCCGATTGCAAACGGGCATCAATATAACGGGGCGATGTATCGGTGTGTGTAAGCGGCGAGGTGTTGTCCGGCGGTCGGGTGGTGGAATCTTGATATTGAATCGGCACAATTTTGTGCGTGTCAACAATACGGGTGTCGGTGGCTCTTAAGAAATCAAACCGGATTTCCGCCTGCGCCTTAATGGGAATACTGATCACACCGGCGCCGTCGTCTTCCTCTTCTTTTTTCGGATATTCGAACTTAACAGATTTGCCGGTGCGCATATTGCTGGTATAACAAGCCATTATGTCTGCATGTGCCGGTTCGACAGTCAGGTTAAACGCCCGCGTTTCATGGCCGCTGCGAATCACCGGCCGGCTGCCGGTAAACGCTAATTTACCCTGATTGGCGGCATCGGTGGTATAGGGTGTGGTGTCAACGATAACATTCCACATATTGAGCACGTTCACAGCCTCGATAAAAAGGCCGGTTGCGTAGTTGCCCACCGGGCTGTTCGCTACTTTGCAATTGTTCAAACTGTAATCCAGCGGCATGCCGTTGCGTGCCACATTGCCCGAGCCAATCCAAAATCCGCGGAAAAGCGATGTATTGAAGCCATTGCGGATGCCGTAAGGTGCATCAAACACCGCCGTCACATTGTTTAATCGAAAGCCGCCGCGGCCATAATTGTCGCGCCAGCCAAACGGCGCGGCCAACAAAGTATTTTCCACCGCCACATCAACCCGCAAGCCCCATAATTGCACATTTGTAACGGCTTCTTTATGGGTAAGCCAGCTGTAAGCGCCGTTAATAAAATCCAGCGCACGCAAACCGGCATGAAATTCACAATCGCGTATCACATAACGCACCATATGCAGGCCGAATGTAGAATCTTCATGAATATCCGTCAAATTTTCCTCCAGCGCCACCTGCATACCCCAAACACCCGCTTTCACATAACATTTGTCAACAATGGTATCCGTGCCATGATGCGCATCAATGCCTTTGCGTGCGCAATCCACATAAGAGCACATCATAATCCGCCGACGTATTTGCGGGCTGAAACGACCGGAAGCGGTGCCGTAACCCGGATCAACCAACACTTCTGTTTCACCCGGTTTGCTGTGCTCTAACGACCAGTCGGGGTGGCCTATGCGCCAAGCCCGCGTGCCGATTTCCCACAAATCGATATAGCGGTTGAGCTGAACGCCGGCGCTGTACATATCTTCGGCCACCGTGTGATAGAGATACACATTGCGCGGCACATAAGGCTCAGCAGCGGCATCAATACGCTCAAGCTTACTGCCGTCGGGCTTACCCAATAAACCCACCGACACACAGCCTGTGATAAAGCCCCGGCCATAAATACCCATGCAGCGAAACGATGCAATCTTGCGCATCCATCCCGCCACTTCGGGCAACTGATACACCACCATCGCCGAGCCTGAATTACCTATCCAGCCACCGCGCCATGTGCCCCAAGTTGGTGCCGTGCTACCGTTGGATTGCGGAAACAAACCACCATAACCACCCGACACCATTTTGCTGGTATCGAGGCTGTTGTTATGGTGATGAGCCATATCGTAAGCAGAATAATTGGCGGTATTGAATCCGGCATTCGGATAGCCTTTAAAAGCAAAACCGGTGTTGTTGTCTATCGGTGCCAGCCAATCGTTGCCGCGCCCTTTCGAGCCTAATGCGCCTTTCCAATTGCTCGCGGAAAGTTTGTTCGGATCCACCGCCAAAATGGCGGCGGTAAACCAGTGCCCCATATGCTCCGCGCGACAATCGCCCTGATAACCGGCTATGTGCACGCCGTCTTGAAATAATTTATCCACTGTAAACACGCAATTGCTGAAATCATAAATATTGTTATCCGCCCGCAGCATCAGGCAAGGTTGCGCGCCGTGGCGGGTGAGCAGCGGCTGCCCCGGCACCGGTTGGTTGTCGCGCCCGTAAATATCCGGCCGGTAGCCGGCCAGCTTGCTCATTTTGAAGTTGCCAAACAGCCGCACCGTCATGCCCGGCTTCACATGCTCATCCACCGCTTGTTGCAGCGCCGCGCTGTGGGAAGCCATTTGCGGGCGCTCGAGCAACACATCGGCCTGCACATTAGGCGGCAGAAAATCATTCAAGATGATCTCACCCGCCCGGCGGCCATTCTCTTGCAACAGAGTTTGCGCGCCGGCCAGCATTTTTCCCACCAATTGGTCGAACGATTCATCGCCGAGACCGGCATTGAAAGATGCGTCCTTGTCTGTTGCTGTGTTCGGTTCGTGCGTCATTTTGCTTTCTCCTTTTCTGCTTTGATAAAACCGCATTGCTTGCCGCAGCAGTATAAACACCCGTTGTTTCATTTATCGTGTTTGCCAGCTGCTCGGTTTTAAAGCCCGCACCTTCAGTATAAACACCCGTTGTTTCATTTATCGTGTTTGCCGACAAACGGTCAGCCGGCAGCACAGCCCTTGCTCCGTTCCTTGCCTTTACCCGACTTAACCCGATTGCACTTGACCTGTTGCCGCTTTATCTTTATTATCCGCCGATTAATCTTTTATTGAAGCCATCGTCTTCAGCCAACCAAATCTGAATCACAAGATTTGCTGCGCCCCGAGCGCTCTCTTCATTGCAGGTTGTCGCCGATGTTTAACCCAAGCCACAAGGCTTGCGACAACCTTGCGTAACCTCTTCCGCTGCGAATATCCGTTACCCGCTCCATTGCTTCAGGCTGCCTGAGTGTTTCAGGCAGAATGCGTTGTTGCCCGTTTAGGAAAACCATGTCTGTTAAATTCGCCGACTTAAACCTCGATAAAAATATTCTTTCTGCCTTAACTTCGGCCGGCTACGAATCGCCCACTCCGATTCAGGCACAAGCCATTCCGCATGCGCTCAACAAGCGTGACATCATGGCCTCGGCGCAAACCGGCTCGGGCAAAACCGCCGCCTTTTTGCTGCCCACACTCCAGCAGCTCAGCCACCGCAGCGACAAGCCCGGCAAAGGCCCGCGCGCGCTGGTGCTCACCCCCACCCGCGAATTAGCCGCCCAAGTTGAAAAAAGCGCCCTCACCTACGCTGCCGACATGAAATGGCTGCGCACCGTCACCCTCGTGGGCGGCTCTTCTTTCGGCCAGCAAATCCGCGCCCTCGGCCGCCCGGTTGATATTGTGGTGGCCACACCCGGCCGCCTGATGGACCATATGCGCAGCGGCCGCATCGATTTCGACCGCCTCGAAGTGCTGATTCTCGATGAAGCAGACCGCATGCTCGATATGGGCTTTATCGACGACATCGAAACCATCGTGGCCGCCACCCCCGCAGATCGCCAAACCCTGCTTTTCTCCGCCACTTGGGACGGCGCCGTGGGCAAGCTTGCCCGCAAGCTCACCAAAAACCCGGAAGTGGTGGAAGTGGAGCGCGTGGACGACCAAGGCAAAATCGAAGAGCAGCTTTTATACTGCGACGACAAAAACCATAAAAACCGCCTGCTCAACCATATTTTACGCGATGCCAACATCGATCAAGCCGTGATTTTCACCTCCACCAAAGTGATGAGCGAGCAGCTGGCGGACGAATTATACGAGCAAGGCTTCTCCGCCAACTGCCTGCACGGCGACATGCCGCAAGGCTGGCGCAACCGCACGTTGATGGACTTGCGCAAAGGCCGCATTAAAATTCTCGTGGCCACCGACGTGGCCGCGCGCGGCATTGACGTGCCCAGCATCACCCATGTGATCAACTACGACCTGCCCAAACAGGCCGAAGATTATGTGCACCGCATCGGCCGCACCGGCCGCGCCGGCCGCACCGGCTTGGCGATTACCTTTGCCGAAGTAAACGAATACATGAAAGTGCACAAAATCGAGCGCTACATCAACCGCAAGCTGCCTGAAATGGCCATCGAAGGCATGGAGCCCACCCGCAAACGCGGCAAAGGCGGCGCAGCCAAGCCCAAAGGCAAAAGCTGGGGCGGCAAAGGCGGCTACGGCAGCGAGCGCAAATTCGGCGACCAAAAACCGGGCGAAAAAAAATTCGGCGGCAAGCCCCGCGCTGAGGGCGGCTTCGGTGGCAAACCCCGCAGCGAAGGCAGCGGCTTCAAAGGCAAGAAAAAGCCTGCCGGCCAAGGCGGCTTCAGCAAGCCCGCACGCGCATCGTATAAAGGCTGATTGAGGCAAAGCGCCGATTCATGCAAACCCATGCCGTCTGAAAATGTTCAGACGGCATTTTTCATGCTTTCAACCATACAGCAAGGCCGTCTGAAACCTTTTTTCAGACGGCCTGTGCCGACATTCCATCAAACAGACAAACCACAACGCGCTCACGCAACTCCAAAAGCCAATCACGCACCTGCACAAGACGTAGGTACGATTAGCTTTGTTAAAAACAAAGCGTAATCGTACGCATGACACACACAGGCCGTCTGAAACCTTTTTTTCAGACGGCCTGTGCCGACATTCCATCAAACAGACAAACCACAACGCGCTCACGCAACGCCAAAAGCCAATCACGTGCCTGCACAAGACGTAGGTACGATTAGCTTTGTTAAAAACAAAGCGTAATCGTACGCATGACACACACAGGCCGCCCGAAACCTTTTTTCAGACGGCCTGTACCGACATTCCATAAAACAGATAGACCCAAACAGACACACCGCAACGCGTTTACGCAAATTCCGAAAGCCAATCGCGTGCCTGCAAATAATCGCCCAGCCGCGCTTCCGCCGACCCTTCTTGCGGCTCATAGCGGTATTCGAAGCGCACCAAGGGCGGCATCGACATCAATATACTTTCGGTGCGCCCGCCGCTTTGCAGGCCGAAGAGCGTGCCCCGATCCCACACCAAATTGAATTCCACATAGCGCCCGCGCCGGTAAAGCTGGAAATCGCGCTCGCGCTCGGCATAAAGCGTATTTTTCCGCTTCGACACAATCGGCGCATAAGCCGCGATAAAGCCCGCGCCCACCGCCTCGATAAAACGCAGGCAGGTGGCAAAATCCCAGCGGTTTAAATCGTCGAAAAAAAGGCCGCCCACGCCGCGGGTTTCGCCCCGGTGCGGCAGATAAAAATAATCGTCGCACCATTTTTTATATTCGGCATACACTTCCACGCCAAACGGCGCACACAACTTTTGCGCGGTTTGGTGCCAATGCACGATATCTTCGTCAAACGGATAAAACGGCGTTAAATCAAAGCCGCCGCCAAACCACCACACCGGCGCTTTGCCCTCGGGATAAGCAATAAAAAAACGCACATTGGCATGGCTCGTGGGCACATAAGGATTGCGCGGATGAATCACCAGCGACACGCCCATCGCCTCAAACGGCGCGCCGGCCAATTCAGGGCGGTGCGCCGTGGCCGAAGCAGGCATGGCGCGGCCTTTCACATGCGAAAAATTCACCCCCGCCTGCTCGAATACCGCGCCGTTTTTCAACACCCGGCTCTTGCCCGTGCCCAGCTTGCTCTGCCATTCATCGGCCACAAAGCGCGCTTCGCCCTCTTCCGCCTCAAGCGCGGTGCAAATATTTTCCTGCACACTTTGCAGCAGCCGCAACACCGTTTGCGTGTTCATATGTTTTCCTCATCACGTTTTCAGACGGCCATTATAGCCGACAATACAAACCACAGCAGGCGTTGCTGCCAAGCAAAACAGGCCGTCTGAAAGCTTTCAGACGGCCTGTTTTATTCTGCCTGATTATTTGCGCCAATAATTGTTGGCGGCGGCAACGGTTTGGAAATTAATGGCAATCACCTGCGATGCAGCCGTGAGGCTGTCGGCATCATTGGCATACACCGGCCGCAGTTTTTGCAACACCTCCATATCCGGCTGAGTGGTTTTCACCCCCCGGCGGCTTAAGGTCACGGCCAAATCAAAGCCTGCCTGCGGCGTGTCGGTGATTAATGAAGTTAACCATGGTTCGCTCATCACATTCTCCTTGCTGGTTTGTGTTTATGCAGCAGTTGCCTTTTGTGCAACACCGCATTCAGGCAGCTGCTTTTTATATTATAGGCCTATCCCCTTAAAAAAACAGGAAATTTGGTGCACACAACACGACAACTGACACCGCACCATACAAAATGTATAGTCATACTTAAATTGTCAAACGGGCCGTCTGAAACCTTTCAGACGGCCTGTTTTATCCCTGTTTTTTATAGTGGCACAATTTAAATCAAAATAACGCTGCATCGGTTTAAATCGTGCCACAATATCCAACGCTCAACCCACAATCGCCGCGCCCGAGAGCCCGATAAACAAGCCCGCAATCACCGCGCTCATCAAATTCGAGAGCGAGCCGGCCACCACGGCTTTAAAGCCCAGTTGCGCCACATCTTTGCGCCGGCTCGGCGCGATAATGCTCAGGCCGCCCATCAGCACCGCGATAGAGCCCAAGTTGGCAAAGCCGCACAGGGCAAACGAAATAATCGCTTTGGTGGTGTCGCTCAGCTGCACCGCCGATTCGGGCGCAAGGTATTTCACAAATTCGGCATAAGCCACAAATTCGTTCACCACCACTTTCTGGCCGATCAGCGAGCCGGCAATGCCCGCCTCGCTCCAAGGCACGCCGATGGCCCAGGCCAAGGGCGAGAAAAGCCAGCCCAAAATCGTTTGCAGCGTGAGGCTGCCATAGCCAAACCAGCCGCCCACGCCGCCTATCATGCCGTTTACCAGCGAAATCAGCGCCACAAAAGCCAAAAGCGAAGCGCCCACCGCAATGGCGATTTGCGCGCCGGTTACCGCACCGCCGGCGGCCGCATCGATCACATTCACCGGCTTATCGCCCTCATTCACCAATTCTTCATCGCTGCGCGGCTTTTCGGTTTCCGGAATCAGCAGTTTGGCAAACAGCAAACCGCCGGGCGCGGCCATAAACGAAGCCGCAATCAGATAAGGCAGCGGCACACCCATCTGCGCATAGCCCGCCAGCACCGAGCCTGCCACCGAAGCCAAGCCGCCGCTCATCACGGCAAACAATTCCGAGCGCGTCATGCTTTTGATAAACGGGCGCACCACCAGCGGCGCTTCGGTTTGCCCCACAAAAATATTCGCCGCCGCCGACATCGATTCGGCTTTGGAGGTGCCGAGCACTTTTTGCAGAAAGCCGCCGATTACCTTAATGATAATCTGCATCACGCCGGTGTAATAAAGCACCGCCATCAGCGATGAGAAAAACACAATCATCGGCAGCACGCGCAAGGCAAACACAAAGCCGCCGCCGCCAAACACCTCAAACATTTGGTCAGACACCAAACCGCCAAACAAAAAGCCCACGCCATCGTTGCCATAAGCAATCACCTTGCTCACGCCTTCCGACACCGACAAAAGCCCGTCGCGCCCCCAAGGCACAAACAACACCAGCGCACCGAGCGCCACCTGAATCAGAAAAGCGCCCGCCACCGTGCGGATATTGATCGCACGGCGGTTGCTCGAAAGCAGCACGGCAATGGCAATCAACACCGCCATGCCGAACAAACTGTTTAACACGCTCATCGTGTTTTCCTTTTTTTAATCTAAAAAGCCCAATCTTGCCGAGATTATAAGAGAATTTCACTTTCCTTGTTTGATTTTACCTTGGCGCGGCCGGCGCAGATGCCGTAAGATAAGGCCGTCTGAAACTTTCCGGTGCTTTATTATGCCTGCTTATTCCTTCACCCTGCCCGCTGCCGACGGCCGAGATTTCGTCTCTGACGAGCATTTGCCGCTGATTGTGTATTTTTATCCCAAAGACAACACCCCCGGCTGCACCACCGAAGGCCACGATTTCAACGCGCGCTTGGCGCAATTTGAAGCGCTGGGCTACACCGTGGCCGGCATCTCGCGCGACAGCGTGAAATCGCACCAAAATTTCTGCGCCAAGCAAGGCTTTCAGTTTGAATTGCTGAGCGATCAAGACGAAACCGTGTGCAAACTGTTTGACGTGATCAAGCTGAAAAAGCTCTACGGCAAAGAATCGCTCGGCATCGAGCGCAGCACGTTTGTGCTGGATAAAAACGGCGAAATCGCCCACGAATGGCGCAAGGTGAAAGTGGCCGGCCATGCGCAGGAAGTGCTCGACACTTTGAGCCAATAATCTTTCAGACGGCCTTCAGCCTATTCTTCAAGGGGGATAAATGATATTTACTGAAAAAACATCTGCTACTACAAACAACAGTGTCTCTGAAGCCATTCAAGCACTCAACAAGCAGAACTTGCGTCTTATCCGGCAAAACGACTCAGTATGGCACACCTATTTCAAACCGATTTTATTGGCTGCCTTGCTCGTACTGCTTGGTGCGGGCATTGCCGTTTTGCTGAATATTTTTCTTAATTGAACGGTTGCCACCCTTTTTTCAGACGGCCTTTACCATGAAACAAGCCTGTATATATCAAGCCCCGTTCGGCAACATCACGTTGATTTTCGATGGCGGCGAATTGATCGAGCTGAATCTGCACGGTGATTTGGCGCACGCGCCCTATCCGCTGCCCGAAATATGGCAGCAAAAGCTGGATGATTATTTTGCAGGCCGTCTGAAAAACTTTGCCCAGCCCATTTCACCCAAAGGCACGCCTTTTCAGCAAAAAGTGTGGCAGGCCATTAGCGAAATCCCCGCCGGCCAAGTAATGAGTTATCAAGACATCGCCCGCCAAATCGGCAGCGGCCCGCGCGCCGTGGGCGGTGCTTGCGGCAAAAACCCGCTCGCGCTGGTGGTGCCCTGCCACCGCGTGGTGGCCAAAGGCGGCATCGGCGGTTTTTCCAGCGGCGAAAACAACGCGTTGGCCATCAAACGCTGGCTGTTGCACCACGAAGGCGTGGCTATTTAAACGCTTCCAGCATGTTGCCAAAGCGTTATATCCCGCTTGAAAGGCCGTCTGAAACCTTTCAGACGGCCTCACACCCATCTAAAAACAACCTTCCAAACAATTAACTTTCCCCGCGAGAAAACCATGAGCAGCACCGAAAATCTTCCCACCCAACCCCAAGGCGAGCTGCTGCTGCGCACGCTGGCCATGCCCGCCGACACCAATCCGAATCAAGATATTTTCGGCGGCTGGATTATGGCGCAAATGGACATCGGCGGCGGCATTTTGGCCGCCGAAATCGCCCAAGGCCGCATTGTGACCGTGGCTGTGCAGCAGATGAATTTTATCCGTCCGGTGAAAGTGGGCAATGTGGTGTGCTGCTATGGCCGATGCGTGCGCGTGGGCAACACCTCGCTGCAAATCAAAATCGAGGTGTGGGTGAAAACGCTGATGAACGACAAGCTCACGGAAGAGCGTCTGCTCGTTACCGAAGCCGTGTTTACCTATGTGGCCATCGATGGCAACGGCACCCCGCGCCCGGTGCCCAAAGCCGGCAACCCCAAGCTCGCCCACCTCGAGCGGCCATGAACGACACCCTGATCGAGCGCCTGCTCGAGCATTTATGGCTGCAAGCGCGGCTGAGCCCAAACACGCTCCAAGCCTACCGGCACGACCTCGAAAAAATCGCCGCGCGCCTGGCGCTGAACCATCTCGACTGGCTCAGCGCCCAAAACACCGATTTGGCCGCCGCCATTTATCACCCCGAAGAGCAAGCGCGCTCGCAAGCCCGCGCCTTGTCTGCCTGCAAACGCCTTTACGGCTGGCTCTCCGACACCGAACAGCGCAGCGATAATCCCACCGAGCGGCTGCATGCGCTGCACCCGCCCCAAAATCTGCCCCGGCTGATTACCGAAGCCCAAATCGACGCCTTGCTCGCCGCCCCCGACACCGGCACCGCCCACGGCCTGCGCGACAAAGCCCTGCTCGAGCTGATTTACGCCAGCGGCCTGCGCGTCACCGAAGCGGTGAAGCTCAAAATCGGCGAAATCAACCTCGAGCGCGGCCTCATCAACACCATAGGCAAAGGCAACAAACAGCGCATCGTGCCGCTGGGGCAGGAAGCCGCCCACTGGATAGCGCATTATCTTGCCCACGCCCGCCCCCAGCTTGCCAAAGGCCGCATCATCGATGAATTGTTTATCAGCCAAAAGCGCACCGGCATCAGCCGCCAGCTCGCGTGGATGATTGTGAAACAATATGCCGAAGCCGCAGGCATTGCCGGGCTCAGCCCCCACGGCCTGCGCCACGCCTTCGCCACCCATTTGGTCAACCACGGCGCCGATTTGCGTGTGGTGCAGCTGCTGCTGGGCCACGCCGACATCAGCACCACCCAAATCTACACCCACGTGGCCAACGAGCGCCTGAAAAACCTCGTGGCCGAGCACCATCCGCGCAATTGATTTCAGGCAAAGGCCGTCTGAAACAAAAGCTTTCAGACGGCCTGTGCCTGCAATATCCGTTACAATAAACACCTTTCAGACGGCCTGATTCCTATCAAATGAAGCTCACCACCCCGCCTCTCGCCCCCAGCACCCTGCAAGCCCTAGAAAAGCTCGGCATCGCCACGCTGGCCGATTTGCGTGCGCAAGGCGCGGCCGCAAGCTTTTTGCTGCTCAAAGCCGCCGGGCTCACCCTCACCCGCAGCACCTTGTGGCAGCTTGCCGCACTCGAGCAACACACCGTGCCGCAAGCTTTGGGCGAAACCGAAAAAGCCGCCCTGCTTGAAGCCGTTCGCCTGCACCCGCCCGTGGCCGTGTTTCCGCCACAGGCAGAAATGGAGCGCTTTATGCGCGCGGCGCTGGCACAAGCGGCGCAATCGGCGGCCATGGACGAAATCCCCGTGGGCGCGGTGGTGGTGCATCGCGGCAACATCATTGCCGCCGCGCACAACACCTGCGTGGCCAGCCACAACATCAGCCACCACGCCGAAATCCGCGCGCTCGCCGCCGCCGGAGCGGCTCTGCAAAACTACCGCCTCGACGAATGCGATGTGTATATCACACTCGAACCGTGCAGCATGTGCAGCAGCGCGCTGATGCAGGCGCGGGTGCGGCGGGTGGTTTACGGCGCGGCCGAGCCCAAAAGCGGCGCGGCCGGCAGCGTGGTGAATCTCTTTGCCGAGCCGCGCCTTAATTCGCACAGCGCCGTGAAAGGCGGCATTCTGGCCGCCGAATGCCGCGCTTTGCTGCAAGATTTTTTCCAGCAGCGGCGGCAAAAGTAAAGCCGCTTTCAGACGGCCTTCAGAGCGCGTAAAATCATCATCCACACACACTCAGCCAACAAGGATTCTTATGCAAACCCGCCTGCCCTTTTTCGGCCTTGTGCGCGCCAGTGGCGACGATGCCGCCGCTTTTTTGCACAACCAGCTCTCGAACGACATTCAAAACCTCGCCCCCGGCCAAGCCTGTTACGCCACCTACAACACCCCCAAAGGCCGCGTAATTGCCAATATGCTGGTGCTCAATCGCGGCGATGACTTGCTGCTTGCGCTCTCGGCCGACTTAATCGAGCCGCTCGTGAAGCGTTTGCGCATGTTTGTGTTGCGCGCCAAAGTGGTGTTTGAGCCGCTGGCCGATTTTGCCGTGGCCGCCGAGCTGCCCGATAATATCGCCGCCGCCCCTGCCGCCGCACCCGCGCTCGCTTTTGCCGCACAAGTGCACGGCCAAGTGTGGCAGATTGCCTTGCCGCACCAAGGCCGTCTGAACATCGGCCCCGCTGCCGATTTGCCCGATTACGATGCCGCCGCCGAAAACGCTTGGGTGCGCCACGAAATCGAAAGCGGCTACCCGTGGATTTGCGCCGCCACCAGCGAAACCGCCGTGGCGCAAATGCTCAACCAGCACATCATCGGCGGCGTGCACTTCAAAAAAGGCTGCTACCCCGGCCAAGAAATCATCGCGCGCGCGCAATACCGCGGCCAAGTCAAACGCGGTTTGGCCGTGCTCACCGCCACCACGCCCGAAGCCGCCGGCATTGCCGTGCAGCAGAGCGGCGAAGAAGCCGGCGTGATACTCAACAGCGCGCTCACGCCCGAGGGCAGCATCAACTTGGCGGTGGTTAAATTTGCCGCCGCTAAAGCCGCACTCACCGATGCCGACGGCAACGCGCTTGCCTTGCAACGCGTGTTTTTTGATGCGGAATAAATAAGCAGCAATATTGAAACAGGCCGTCTGAAACGCTTTCAGACGGCCTGCTTGATCTACTTCCGCCCTGCCCAACCGAGCATTCGCCCTAATTCTCTGCCCCGCACACACCGCAAATATGGTAAAAATCCAGCCACAATAACCACAACAAGGCACACCCATGAAATCTTGGTTTTTCCAAAAGTCCTCCCGCGTGCGGCGGGTGCTCAATTTATGGCCGCCGTTTTTGTTCAGCGGCATCCGCATCACCGAATTGTCCGACGATTACCGCCATTGCCGTGTCGAGCTGAAAAACTGGCCGGGCACGCGCAATGCCAACGGCAGCCAGTTTGGCGGCAGCCTTTTTGCCATGACCGACCCGGTTTACTCGCTCATGCTGATGGGCCTGCTCGGCAGCCGCTATTATATTTGGGATAAATCCGCCCACATCGATTTCATCCGCCCCGGCCACAGCAAAATATTTGTGGAATGCGACATCAGCGATGACATGCTGCGGCAAATCCGCACCGCCACCGAGAGCGGCGACAAATACCTGCCCGAAATCAAATCGGTGCTCACCGATGAAAAAGGCGAAACCGTGGCCGTGGTCACACGCACCTTGTATATCCGCCTCAAACCGGCTTTCAGGCCGTCTGAAAGCAATGCCGACAAATAAGCCGTTATCAATAATAAAGCGGTAAAAGGCCGTCTGAAATCTTGCTTTCAGACGGCCTTTTCTTTATGTTAAAATCCACAATCCATTTCACCCACAGCCACCCGAAAAGAGCCCCTATGAACACTGCGCAAAGCGCCATTGTGCCCGACCACTGCAAATCGGGCATTTTTATCGAAGCCGATGCCCAAGGCAGCACCGATGCCATCAAACAAGCCTGCGCGCAAAGCCTTGCTGCGCTGGCCGATTTGCAGACACAATTTCCCGATGCCTCGCTCGGCCTCACCATCGCTTTCGGCAGCCGCCTGTGGCAAAGCTTCGGCCGCAGCGAAGAAGGCCGCGACATCAAGCCTTTCAGCCCGCTGGGCGGCGGCCTTGCGCCGGCCACCCAACACGATGTGTTGATTCACATTCAATCGCTGCGCCATGATTTGAGCATCGCGCTGGCCGACAAAGTGTTGGCCGCATTCGGCAACAGCATCAGCGTGGCCGACGAAACCCACGGCCACCGCCTGCTGGAAGAGCGCGGCTTCGATGGTTTTGTAGACGGCACCGAAAACCCGCAAGATGAAGCGCGTGCCGAAGTGGCGGTGATTGCCGATGGCGCCGATGCCGGCGGCAGCTATGTGTTGCTGCAAAAATACCGCCACGATCTGCAAAAATGGAGCCAATGCGACACCGCCAAGCAAGAAGCCTGCATCGGCCGCACCAAAGAGAGCGATGAAGAGCTCGAAGGCGACATGCGCCTGAGCGATTCGCACCTGGGCCGTGTTGACCTGAAAGAAAACGGCGCCGGCCTGAAAATCGTGCGCCGCAGCCTGCCCTACGGCACGCTCAGCGGCGAGCGCGGCTTAATGTTTATCGCCTATTGCGCCCGTTTGTATAATATCGAAGCGCAATTGCAAAGCATGTTCGGCGAGCGCGACGGCCAAACCGATTTGATGCTCCACCACTTAACCACAGCCGTGAGCGGCGCGTATTACTACGCCCCAGGCGTGGCGCGTTTGCAGAATTTGTGATGCATTAGTGAAAAAAAGCGCGCAGCTTTGGGCTGTGCGCTTTTTTATGCGCCGGCAAACTGCTGTTGTTCAGACGGCATTTGCCCTACAATCCGCCCATGTTCACCGACACCCACTGCCACCTGGCCGACCCCGCCCTGCTGCCGCAGCTGCCCGAAGTGCTGGCCGCCGCCCGCGCGGCAAACGTGTGCCGCTTTATCGTGCCCGCCACCTGCCGCGCCGATTGGGCGGCGGTGCTCGCTCTGGGTGCGGCCAATACCCACAGCGCCATCGGCATCCACCCGTGGTTTGCTGCTGAGGCCGGTGCCGATGATTTGGCCGCACTCTCGCAGCTGCTCACACAACACCCGCAAGCCTTGGTGGGCGAAATCGGCCTCGATTTTCTGCATCAAAATCCGTCAAACGCAGCGCGCACGCGGCAAATCAGCCTGTTTGAACAGCAATTGCGGCTGGCCGAGCAACACCGCCGCCCGGTGATTATCCACAATCTCAAAGCCTCCGCTGCTATTGTAGGCGCGGTGCGCACCACCCGCTTCAGCCAAGGCGGCATTGTGCACGCATTTTCCGGCAGCCTGGAAGAAGCGCAGGCTTTTATCCGCTGCGGCTTCAAAATCGGCATCGGCTCGCTGCTGCTCAACCCCGCCGCCAAAAAAGCCCGCCAAGCCGCGGCTGCTCTGCCGCTTGAGCATATTGTGCTCGAAACCGACAGCCCGTTTATGCTCAAAAACGAAATCAACACCCCCGCCAATGTGCGCGCCATCGCCGAAACCGCGGCCGGCTTGCGCGGCATCAGCTTGGCGGCGCTTTCGGTGCAGACTGAAATCAATGTGGCGCAGCTCTTGGCCTTTCAGACGGCCTGAGGTTGAAAATGCAACACTTGCACCGGGTCGCACCAGGCAAGCCGAAATGCTGTAAACATATGCTGTTTGCAAATGCAATACAAGCCTTTGAATATCCAGCTTATTTATCTTTATTATTTCCTTGTGAACGATATGTTTGCATCAACGCTAATCACCTGTTTTCAGACGGCCTTTCATCTTTCTTGACTTGACTCAAGAATCAAAAGAATTACCTTATTAACGGCATATTCACTTTTGTGTAAATATGTTAACCTTGCGCAGCGATTCAAAAGCTACAAAAAACTACACACAAATGCCCGAGCGGCTTTGTGTGTCAATAATTTCCCTAACCTCAACTTATCTCATTTAAGGATACGCCATGAAACACATAAAAACGTTTCTGCTTTGGGGCATCGTGGTGCTGGTCGGCTTAGCCGCCTTCACCACCTTGGCCATGAGCAGGGGCGAGCAGGTAAGCGCCGTATGGATGGTGGTGGCCGCCATTTCCGTATATTGCATTGCCTATCGCTTCTACAGCCTCTTTATCGCCAATCAGGTGATGGAGCTCGACGCCAACCGCCTCACGCCCGCCGAGCGCCATAACGACGGCCTCGATTATGTGCCCACGCACAAAGGCGTGCTGTTTGGCCACCACTTTGCCGCCATTGCCGGCGCCGGCCCCTTGGTGGGCCCTGTGCTGGCCGCGCAAATGGGTTATCTGCCCGGCACTTTGTGGATTATTTTCGGCGTGGTGTTTGCCGGTGCCGTGCAAGACATGATGGTGCTCTTTATCTCGATGCGCCGCGACGGCCGCTCTTTGGGCGACATCGTGAAGCAGGAGCTGGGCACCACCGCCGGCATTATCGCTTCGGTAGGCATTTTGATGATTATGGTGATCATCATGGCCGTGTTGGCGCTGATTGTGGTTAAAGCACTCACCCACAGCCCGTGGGGCACGTTTACCATTGCCGCCACCATGCCGATTGCGCTCTTTATGGGCATCTACACCCGCTATATCCGCCCGGGCAAAATCGGTGAAATTTCCATTGTCGGCTTTATTTTGCTGATGCTGGCGATTGTGTATGGCGAAAACGTGGCCAACAGCTCATACGCCCATTGGTTTGACCTCACCGGCGTGCAGCTCACTTGGGCCATTATGATTTATGGTTTCGTGGCCGCGGTGTTGCCGGTGTGGCTCTTGCTCACCCCGCGCGATTATTTGTCTACCTTCCTGAAAATCGGCACCATCATCGGCTTGGCCATCGGCATCATCGTGGTGAGCCCGGCGCTGGAAATGCCCGCTGTTACCAAATTTATCGACGGCACCGGCCCCGTGTTCTCAGGCAGCCTGTTCCCCTTCCTGTTTATCACCATCGCCTGTGGCGCGGTGTCGGGCTTCCATGCGCTGATTTCTTCAGGCACCACCCCGAAAATGATTGAAAACGAAACCCATGTGCGCATGATCGGCTACGGCGGCATGCTGATGGAAAGCTTCGTGGCCATCATGGCGCTGGCAGCGGCCTCTGTGCTCGACCCGGGCATTTATTTCGCCATGAACAGCCCCACCGCCCTTATCGGCACCGATGCCGTGCAGGCAGCGCAAGTGGTTACCCAAATGGGCTTCCCGATTGATGCGGCCACGCTCTTGCACACCGCTGATGCCGTGGGTGAAAACACCATTCTTTCCCGCGCCGGCGGCGCACCCACCTTGGCCGTGGGCATGGCGCACATTATGAGCCAGCTGATTCCGGGCGAAGCGATGATGGCTTTCTGGTATCACTTCGCGCTCTTGTTTGAAGCCTTGTTTATCCTCACCGCCGTGGATGCCGGCACGCGCGTGGCCCGCTTTATGATTCAAGATTTGGGCGGCATTTTCATCAAACCTTTCGGCAACACCGATTCGCTGCCCGCCAACCTGACGGCCACTTTCCTCGCCGTGGCTTTGTGGGGCTATTTCCTCTACACCGGCGTGACCGACCCCTTGGGCGGCATCAACTCGCTCTGGCCTCTGTTCGGCATCGGCAACCAAATGCTCGCCGGCGTGGCCTTGATTATGGTGAGCGTGATTTTGGTGAAGATGAAAAAAGAGCGCTATGTGTGGGTGCCCTTGGTGCCGGCTGTGTTGGTGCTGTTTGTTACCTGCTACGCCAGCCTGCAAAAATTGTTCCACACCAACCCGAAAATCGGCTTTTTGGCACACGCTGCCAAATTTAAAGACGCCGCTGCCCGTGGTGAAATTTTGGCACCGGCCAAAGATGTGGCGCAAATGCACCAAATCGCCTTTAACGATTATGTTAACTCCGGCCTCACCGTGCTTTTCCTCTCGGTGGTGGTGATTGTGGGCGTGTATGGCTTGCGCGTGGCGCTGAAAGCCCGTAAAGTGGCATGGCCTACTGCCAAAGAAGTACCGGCGGTTTACCGTAACGAGGTGAAAGCCAATGAGCCATAAAATACTGCAACGCATCAAGCGCGCGTGGAAAACCGCCCGCCTCACCGCCAATCTGATGGTAGGTGTGCCCGATTATGAAAATTACGTTGCCCAGCAGCGCAAGCATAATCCCAACGCGCCCGTGATGACCGAATTGCAGTTTCAGGATTATTGCCGCAAGCGCCGCTGCGGTGCCAACGGCGGGCGTTGCTGCTAACGCCCGAATCCTGAAAGAAACCAGGCCGTCTGAAAAGCTTTTCAGACGGCCTGGTTTCTTTTTCGGCGGATTTGTGTAAAATCTCAAAGCTCATAGTGGAATGCATAAAATTATAAAATAAAGTGATACGGCGGGTAGGTTGGGTTGCAAACCCAACAAATCCACAAGCCGTCTGAAACGTTGGGTTTATCCACCCAATCTACGCTGTTGCAGCATGCAGTTTCGTGTTACTTTTTCTTACATTTCACTATATTTAATTCATCTCGGCGTTTATATTCATTCGCAATTGTTGAATCAACAGCGCTGCCGCTTCCCCACAAGGATTTTTCATGTTCCAACACGTCGAATTCTACCCCGGCGATCCCATTCTCAGCCTGGTTGAAACCTTCAACCAAGACCCGCGCGCCGAAAAAGTCAACCTTGGCATCGGCATTTATTTCGACAACCACGGCAAGCTGCCGCTGCTCGATTGCGTGCGCAGCGCCGAAATCGAGCGCGCCGCCACGGCGCAGCCGCGCCCCTACCTGCCGATGGAAGGTTTGGCCGCCTACCGCAGCGCCGTGCAAAACCTGCTGTTTGGGCAAAATCACCCGGCGCTGGCCGAAAAGCGCATCGCCACCATCCAAACCCTGGGCGGCTCGGGCGCGCTCAAAGTGGGCGCCGATTTTCTGAAGCGCTGGTTTCCCGAAGCGCAAGCCTATGTGAGCGACCCCACTTGGGACAACCACAAAAGCATTTTCGAAGGCGCAGGCATTCCCACCGGCACTTATCCTTACTACAACCCCGCCACCGGCGGCGTGAAATTTGAAGAAATGCTGGCCTTTTTCCTCAGCCTGCCCGAGCACAGTATTCTGATTCTGCACCCCTGCTGCCACAATCCCACCGGCGTCGACCTTACGCCCGCGCAATGGGATGCGGTGCTCGACATCATCCAAACCCGCCGTCTGATTCCGTTTATGGACATCGCCTACCAAGGTTTCGGCGATGATTTGAATAGCGATGCCTATGCCATCCGCCAAGCCGCCGCCATGGGCTTGCCGCTGCTGGTGAGCAACTCGTTTTCCAAAAATATGTCGCTCTACGGCGAGCGCGTCGGCGGCCTGAGCGTGGTGTGTCCGAGCGCCGAAGAAGCCGCATTGGTGCTCGGCCAGCTCAAAGCCGGCGTGCGCCGCATTTATTCCAGCCCGCCGGCACACGGCGGCTATATCGCCGCAGCCGTGATGAACAGCGAAACCTTGCGCGCCCAATGGGAAAATGAAGTGTATGCCATGCGCGACCGCATCCGCACCATGCGCCAAAAACTTTATGATGCGCTCAGCGCCAAAGTGCCCGGCCGCGATTTCGGCTATTTCCTCAGCCAGCGCGGCATGTTCAGCTACACCGGCTTGAGCCCGGCGCAAGTGCAGCGCCTGCAAGACGAATTCGCCGTGTATCTCGTGGCCTCCGGACGCATGTGCGTGGCCGGCCTCAACGAAGGCAACATCGATTATGTGGCCGATGCATTTGCCGAAGTGTTGCAATAGCGTCATTTAAATCAATAATTCGTCTCAATAAAACAGGCCGTCTGAAAGCTTTCAGACGGCCTGTTTATATTTTAAAACCAACGCCGCACCCGCCGGCAATATTGCGCATATTCCTGCCCGAATTTCGCCGCTAACGCCCGCTCTTCCGGCACAATCTGAAAGCGGGTGAGATAAGCCGCAAACAGCGCCGGCCACACCAAAGCCGCCCCATTGCCCAGCCACAGCGCCCAAGCGAGCAAGAATAGCGCCAGCGCCAAATACATCGGATTGCGGCTGAAACGATACACGCCGCCCGTCACCAAGCGGCTGCTGCGCTCAGGTGCGCGCGGATGCATGGTGGTGCGTGCGCGGACAAACAGCGCCAGCGCAGGCAAAGCCAGCAACACGCCGCACAACAGCAACGGCCAAACCAGCCAGCGCAAAGCCGCCATCTCCAGCGCCCTTGCCGGCAGATAATGTGTGCTCAACCAAGCCGCCGCCGCGCACACCAGCCACACCAGCGGCGGCGGGATTTTCAATTCCATCGCGTTCATATGCCCTCCCGGCACCTTGCCCGCTGCGCAAAACCGGCCGCAAACCAAATCAGGCGCATATGGCTATTAAAACAATGCCTTATCATACCGCACTTTCCCACCGAAGGCCGTCTGAAAGCCATAAAATGCTTTTTCAGACGGCCTGAGCCGATTCAATAGAAACCGGTTTCAGCGAATGCCCCGCGTCTTCACGGCTCCACCTGCGGCGGCCGGTTTTTAAACCACGCCCGCACAGATTAATAAACGTAAAATCAGCCCAACTTACCACACACACCGGTAAAAAAAGCCGCCCAATCTTGCCAACACACCTTTTTGCCCCTATTCTAACCCGACAAACGTGTGACTTCACACGCTTATGATTAAAGGAAAACCGATGAAGCAAATCAAACGCTTTGCCCTGCTCGCCGCCGTTGCCGCACTGGCTCTCGGCGCCAACGCTTATGCAGCCAAAGAAATCAAAATCGCCGCCAACAACAGCGGCTACTCAGCCGACGATGCACAAAAACTCGCCTCCACCGCCGTGAGCATGGGCGTGAAAGAGCCGGTCAACCTGAGCCTCGCCGGCGGCAACCTCACTGTATCCGGCAGCAGCGCCACCCAATGTGTGTTTAAAGTGGGCAGCGGCAGCAAACCGCAAATCCAAGGCGTGAGCTGCAAATAAACCGTTTTCAAATCAAAAGGCCGTCTGAAAAAGTTTCAGACGGCCTTTTGATTTGGCTTTTTAAATGGGCAACACTTATCGTGAAATCAAAGAAAAACAGATACAAAAATAAGAAATCTCAAATCGTGTGTAGGGTGTGCGCAGCCACACACGCGGCTTGAACAGCTTCGGCGTGTATGGTTTGCCACATGCGCCCGTATCACTTTTTTATGCATTTCACCATATCATTTTTTGAAAAATCTCATGTCCGCTCTTCTGCGGCCTGCCCCACCACCACACATTCCACGCCCGCCTCATCCAGCTTTTTGTGTATGGCTTCATTGGGCGCTTCATCGGCAAACACCACATCGAATTCGGTGATGTCACCCATGCGCACTAAGGCATTGCGGCTCATTTTGCGCTGGTCGGCGGCCAGATAGCGGGTGCGCGCGTTTTCCATCATCGCCTGCATCACGCTCACTTCTTTATAGTCGAAATCCAGCAGCGAGCCGTCGGGTTCGATGCCCGAAGCGCTCAGCACGGCATAATCCACTTTAAACTGATTGATAAAATCCACCGTGGCCACACCGGTAACACCGCCATCCACGGGCCGCACCACGCCCGAGGTGATGATTACGGTGTAGTCGCTGCGACCGGACACAATCGCCGCCACATGGATATTATTGGTGATGATGCAGAGGTTTTTATGGTTTTTCACCAGCGCCATCGCCACCGCTTCGATGGTGGTGCCTATGCTCATAAACAAAGAAGCATTGTCGGGAATATGCGCGGCCACCAAATCGGCCAGATGCGCTTTTTCGCTTTGCAATTTGTTTTTCTGGCTTAAAAAATCTTCGTTTTCCAAGCTCTCGCCCAGCGCCGCACCACCGTGATAGCGGCGCAAAATGTTTTCTTCACACAATAAATTGATGTCGCGGCGGATGGTTTGCGGCGTGACATCCAATTCGCGCGCCAATGTATCGATGGGCATAAAGCCGTGTTCGCGCACCAGCGCGATGATTTTTTCGTGTCGTTGGATTCGTGGCGGCATGACGGTTTCTTTATTCATATCATTAATTTATGGAATGTATTTTCCCAAATAAGTTTTTCCGGCGCAAGCATTTAAAAACGAGCGGTAGAAAACACCACCATCAGCACAGGCGCGAGCACATTAATAATAAAGCCGAAGCTGATGGCCAGCGGCACCACCGCAAGCCCGCCCGAGCTTTGAATCACCGGCAGGGTGAAATCGAGGCTGGTGGCACCGCCCACGCCCACCGCCGCGCTGGGGTGACGGCGCATCAGCATCGGGATAAACGCCAGCGCAAAAAATTCACGCGCCAAATCGTTGAGCAAAGCCACGCTGCCCCACACCGGCCCGTAGGCTTCGGTCATCACAATGCCCGAGAGCGAATACCAACCAAAACCCGAAGCGAGCGCCAAGCCCTTGCTCCACGACACGTCCGGCAGCAAGGCGGCAAACAAAAGCCCGCCGCACAAGCCCGACAAGGTAATCAACACGCTGGTTTGCACGCCGCGCTTGTTGATCAGCACCTGGCGCAGCGTGATGCCGCTGCTGCGCAATTGTATGCCCACCAGCAGCACCAACAGCATCAGGCAATAGGTGCCGAGGTTTTCAGACGGCAGCCACACATCGTGCATCGCCTTGCCCAGCACAAAGCCCAACAGCACGCAGCCCAGCTGCTTGATGCTGCCGACAATGCTCACATTCGCTTTTCTACCGCTGCCTTGCACCTGCCACGGATGGCGGCGGTCGAACCACATCAATACCAGCAGGTTCAGCCCGATCACGCAGGCAAACAGCAAAGCCGCCGAGCCGAGAATGGTGCTCATCTGCGTGCCTAAATTTTCCACCCGCGACAGCGACACGCCGATTAAGGCCAAAATCAAATACACCAGAGCGCCGAGGCTTTTATCCACCAAAGGCAGCCAGCGCTTGGGCACGCGGATGAAAAAGCCGAGAAAAAGCGGCGTTAAAATAGAAATCAGGGTAATCAGGCTATTCATAATGTGCGGGGCGAAAGTGGAAAGGCCGGTGTTTCAAAGCATGGCAAACGCGAAAAAGCAGCCTCAAGCGGGGCTGCCTTTGTGCTGCGGCAAAAGCCGCGGCGGCTTATTGGTCGACAAAAGCGCGCTCAATCAGATAATCGCCGCGTTGGCCCATTTTCGGCGACACGGTGAGGCCGAAATGGTTGAGCACGCCGCTGGTATCTTTGAGCATGGCCGGGCTGCCGCAGAGCATGGCGCGGTCGTCTTGCGGGTTGATGGGCGGCAGGCCGATGTCTTCAAACATTTTACCGCTCATCATCAAATCGGTGATGTGGCCGCGGTGCGGAAATTCTTCGCGCGACACTACCGGGTAATAAATCAGCTTCTCTTTCACCATCTCGCCCAAATATTCGTGCTCGGGCAATTCTTGAGTGAAGCGCTCATAATAAGCCAAGTCTTGTTTGTAGCGCACGCCGTGCACCAAAATCACTTTTTCAAACTGCTCATACACTTCCGGGTCTTTGGTGATGCTCAAAAAAGGCGCAATGCCGGTGCCGGTGGAGAGCAAATACAAATGCTTGCCCGGGTTGAGGTCGCCGCAAATCAGCGTGCCGGTGGGCTTTTTGCTCACCAACACTTCATCGCCTGCTTTCAAATGCTGTAAGCGGCTGGTCAGAGGACCGTCTTGCACCTTGATGCTGAAAAATTCCAGATGCTCTTCCCAGTTGGCACTGGCCACGCTATAAGCGCGCATCAGCGGCTTGCCGTCTACCATCAACCCCACCATCACGAATTGGCCGTTTTCAAAACGCAATGATTCGTCGCGGGTGCAGGTAAAGGTGAAGTAAGCATCGGTCCAGTGGTGGACAGACAAAACTTTCTGAGTGTTGAATGCTGCCATGTCGGTTTCCTAGTTTTCGTATGAATATTCAAGAGGCCGTCTGAAGGTTTTCAGACGGCGTGTCATCAAATTGCAGATTATGCAAATCGGCATAGCGCCCGCCTTTGGCGAGCAAATCGGCATGCGTGCCCTGCTCCACAATGCGCCCTTCGTGCATCACCACGATATTATCGGCTTTTTCAATGGTGGAGAGGCGGTGGGCAATCACAATGGTGGTGCGGTTTTGCATCAGATTTTCCAACGCTGCCTGCACCAAGCGCTCCGATTCGTTGTCCAGCGCGCTGGTGGCTTCATCGAGAATCAGAATCGGCGCATTTTTCAACAATGCCCGCGCAATGGCGATGCGCTGGCGCTGGCCGCCGGAGAGCTTGAGGCCGTTTTCGCCCACTTCGGTGGCGAGCCCTTTGGGCATGGCTTGGATAAACGACCAAGCATTGGCCGCTTTGGCCGCCTGGATAATTTCAGCTTCGCTCACTTTGCCCAGTTGGCCGTAGGCGATATTGCCGGCCACGGTGTCGTTAAACAGCACCACATCTTGGCTCACCAGCGCCATTTGCTCGCGCAGGCTCTCGAGCGTGTATTCGCGGATATCGGTGCCGCCGATGCGCACTTCGCCCTCGGTGGGGTTGAAAAAGCGCGGAATCAGGTTGGCCAGCGTGGTTTTGCCGCAACCGGATGCACCCACCAGCGCAATCACGCCGCCTTGCGGCACAGCAAGATTGATGCCATTGAGGCTATTACGCTCGGCATCGTCATAACGGTGCACCACATTCACAAATTCGATTTTGCCGGGCTTGCCGCTCAAATGCTGCGTGCCGCCGTCGGCTTCTTCGGGCTCGTCTAAAAAGCCGAACACGCTCTCAGCCGCCGCCAAACCGCGCTGCAGCGACTGCATCACACCGGTCATGCGTTTGATCGGGTCGAACATCATAATCATGCTCGATAAAAACGACATAAAATCGCCGGCGCTGAAGCCTTCATTTTTCGCTTCAAACGCGGCGGTATACATAATCGCCGCCAAGGCCACCGAAGCCATGATTTGGGTGACGCTGGTGCCCAGCGAGCTGGCTGCGGCCTGCTTCACATTATTGCGGCGCACACCGGCGGCGCTGTTTTCAAAACGGGCGGTTTCGCGCTTTTGGCCGCCGTAAACCTTAATCACACGCGCACCGTCGATGCTCTCGTTGAGCACTTGCGTCATCTGCCCCATCTGCTGCTGGTTGCCGTGCGAGAGGCGGCGCAAGCGCTTGCTCACCAAGCGCACACTAACCATCACCACCGGCAAGATGATGAAAGTAATCAGCGTCAGCCGCCAGTTGAGATACATCAGCAAGCCCAGCAAGCCGATTACGCTCACGCCGTCTTTGGCCAGCACGGTAATCACATTAAAGCCGGCATCGGCAATCTGATTGGCATCGTTGAGCACACGCGACATCACGCGGCCGCTGGCGTGGCTGCTGAAATAAGACGAAGGCAGCTTCATCAGCTTGGCAAACATCTCTTGACGCATGCTTTGCACCAAGTGGCTGGAAAGATAGCTGGTGCAATATTCGTTGATAAAGTTAAACACGCCGCGCACGATAAACAGCGCCACAATGGCCAGTGGCAGCCAGCTCATCTTCTGCATGTTTTTATCGACAAAGCCTTCGTTAATCAAAGGTTTGAGCAGATAGCCGAATAAAGGCATGGTGGCGGCCACCACCAGCATGGCCACGATGGCCACGGTGAAGACTTTCCAATAGCCTTTGAGGTAAACGGCCAAGCGCCGGTAGAGCTGCCAGGCCGTCGGCTCTTGCAATGGTTGCATATTCAGATTATTCGCTTTAGAGCAAAAGCGCCATTGTACGCGCAAACACCCGCACCAACAACGCTTGCTGCTGAACATTCAATGGCCGTCTGAACATCATTCTGCTTTTCAGACGGCCTCTTTCGATTGATGCTTATGCTTCGAGCGCCTCACGAATCAGCTGCTTCACGGCCGCAGCATCATTGGGCAGCACCTGCACGCGCTGCGGCAAGCCCTCCAGCCCCGCCAGCGCTGCCGGGCGCGGCACCGCCACTTCGTTGCCCACGGCTTCATGAATGGTTTTTTCAAACTTGGCCGCCAGCGCGGTTTCCAAACACACCACCAATTCGCCCGGCTCGCGCACTTCGCGCGCCACTTTGATGCCGTCGGCCGTGTGCGGGTCGATTAATTCTCCATCGGTTTGATACACGGCGGCAATGGTGGCCAAGCGGTCTTGATGCAGGCTCTTGCCCGACACAAAGCCGTAGCGGTGGCGGATTTTATCCAGCTGCAAATTCAAATCGAAGCCCTCGCCCACACCCACTTCTGCCCACAAGGCCAAAATCTGCACCGCGTCTCTGTCCATCAAGTCAAACACAAAGCGCTCGAAGTTGGAGGCTTTGGAAATATCCATCGACGGGCTGGAGGTGATGTGGGTGAATTCGGGCAGGCGCGGGCGGTATTCGCCGGTTTTGAAAAACTCATCGAGCACATCGTTTTCATTGGTGGCCACAATCAGGCGGTGAATCGGCAAGCCCATCTGCCGGGCGATGTGGCCGGCGCACACATTGCCGAAATTGCCGCTGGGCACACAAAAGCTCACTTTTTGCTCATTGCTGGAAGTGGCATTGAAATAGCCGGCAAAGTAATACACCACTTGTGCCACAATGCGGCCCCAGTTGATCGAATTCACCGTGCCGATGTGGTATTTTTCTTTGAATGCGGCATCGTTTTGCACCGCCTTCACAATATCCTGGCAATCATCAAACATGCCTTCAATGGCGATATTGTGGATATTTTCATCTTGCAGGCTATACATTTGCGCGCGCTGAAACGCGCTCATTTTACCGTCGGGCGAGAGCATAAACACATTCACGCCTTTTTTGCCGCGCAAGGCATATTCGGCCGCCGAGCCGGTGTCGCCGCTGGTGGCGCCGAGAATATTGAGCGTTTTGCCCTCTTTTTGCAGCACATATTCAAACGCATTGCCGAGAAACTGCATCGCCATATCTTTAAAGGCCAGCGTGGGGCCGTTGGAGAGCGCTTCGATTTTGATGCCGTCGCAGAGCGTGCGCACGGGCGTGATGGCTTTTGTGCCAAATGCGGCTTCGGTGTAGGTGCGGTTGATGATGTCGCGCAAATCGGCCGCCGGAATATCGGTGATGAAAAGGCGCATCACTTCAAAAGCCAAATCGGGGTAGCTCAAGCCGCGCCAAGATTCAAGCGTTTGCACGCTCACCTGCGGGTAATGCTCGGGCAGCATCAAGCCGCCATCGGGTGCCAAGCCCATCAACAATACTTCGCTAAACGGTTTCGGATCGGTGTCGCCACGGGTGCTGATGTATTTCATGGTATTGTCTCTTTTCACAATTCGGCCTGAGCACAGGCTTTCAACAAGCTTTCAGACGGCCTGCCAACGCAACAGGCCGTCTGAAAACATTTATTTGCTATACAAGCGCTTCACACACGCAGTAACGGTTTTGGCGGTAACGCTGGCCACGGCCTGCGTGCGCGTGGCCGGATTCACCACCTGCATCAACTCGTTGGCCGTCATCTGATTGGGCGCCTCTTCGCTGGCGCAACCGCAGATTTTATCTTCCCAAGCCTGCTGTTGCGCGGCGCTTTGGGTGAGCATGGCCAAGCGCCATTCGTTGCGTTTGTTCAATTCGGTGCGGCATTGATTGTCCACCGCGGCTTTCACCAGCGAATTGCCCATATCCAAGCCGCTGTTCAAGCTGCCGCCATCGGCGCTGCATGCGCCCAAAGCCAACACCGCCAAGCCTGCCATCAAGATTTTTTTCATATCAGTTTTTCCCAATCAATCAAACATTTGCTTCGTCGATGCGCGCCTGATAAGCAGCACGATCGGCCTCGGTAATCTTGCGCACCGGCCTGCACGGCACGCCCATGGCCAGCATATCGGCCGGAATATTTTTGGTCACCACGCTGCCCGCCGCAATCACGGCATTGTCGCCGATGGTCACACCGCCCACAATGGTGCAGCCCGCACCAATCCACACATTATCGCCAATCACAATCGGCTTGGCATCTTCCCAGGCTTGATTGCGCAAGCCCGCATCCAGCGGGTGGCCGACGGTGTATAAACCCACATTCGGTGCCAGCAGCACATTATCACCGATTTTGATGCCGCCCGCATCCAGCATGGTGCAATTGAAATTGGCGAAAAAATTACTGCCCACTTCGATATAGCGGCCATAGTCGCAATAAAACGGCTGCACGATATAGGCACTTTCACCGCCTTTGCCCAAGAGCGTCGCCATCAATTCACGCCGCCGCACCATATCGCCCGGCCGCGTGCACACATTGTAATCGTGCAGCCATTCTTTGGCACGCTCACGCTCTGCATCTAAAGCAGCATCCATCGGATTGTGCGGCAAACCTGCCAACATTTTATCGCGCTCGTTCATCATCAAGCTTCGGCCGTCTGAAAACATATTGCAGCGCATTGTACCGCAAGGTGCCTATTCAGGCGAATGCTTGCGCTATAATATAGGCCGTCTGAACAAGGATACCGACATGCCCGATTTATTTTCCCGCCAACCCGATGCCCCGCTTGCCGAGCGCCTGCGCCCGCATTCGCTCGAAGAAGTGATCGGCCAGCAGCATTTAATCGGCGCGGGCAAACCTTTGCGCGTGGCGGTGGAAGGCGGCAAACCACATTCCATGCTGCTGTGGGGGCCGCCGGGCGTGGGCAAAACCACGCTGGCGCGCATTTTGGCGCAAAGCTTCAACGCCCAATTCCTGCCGGTTTCCGCCGTGTTTTCCGGCGTGAAAGACATCCGCGAAGCCATCGAAAAAGCCGAAATCGCGCTGCAACAAGGGCAGGCCACCATTTTATTTGTGGATGAAGTGCACCGTTTCAACAAAGCCCAGCAAGACGCTTTTTTGCCGCATGTGGAAAGTGGCCTATTAACCTTTATCGGTGCCACCACCGAAAACCCCTCGTTTGAAGTCAACCCTGCCTTATTAAGCCGCGCTCAGGTTTACACTTTGCAATCGCTGAATCCGGCAGAATTAAAGCAGCTTGCCGACAAAGTATTCGCCCTGCCCGATTATCAAAATATGCGCATTCACGATGATGCGCTCGAATTGCTGCTGGCCACTGCCGATGGCGATGCGCGCCGCCTGCTCAATTTGCTCGAGCAATTGCTGCGCGCCGCGCAAACGCAAAATATTACCGAACTGACTGCCGAATTTTTGGCCAACAGCCTCGGCAGCCAAATCCGCCGTTTCGACAAAGGCGGCGAGAGCTTCTACAACCAAATTTCCGCGCTGCATAAATCTGTGCGCGGCTCCCACCCCAATGCCGCACTCTATTGGTTTTGCCGCATGCTCGACGGCGGTGCCGACCCGCGCTACTTGGCGCGGCGCATTGTGCGCATGGCCTGGGAAGACATCGGCCTGGCCGACCCACGCGCGCTGCAAATCGCCAACGAAGCCGCCGCCACCTTCGAGCGCTTGGGCAGCCCCGAAGGCGAGCTGGCGCTGGCGCAGGCCGTGCTTTATCTGGCTGCCGCTGCCAAATCCAACGCCGGCTATATGGCTTATAACCAAATGCGCGCTTTTGTGAAACAAAACGCCAGCGACGAAGTGCCCGTGCATCTGCGCAATGCGCCCACCAAGCTGATGAAAGAGCTGGGCTACGGCCGCGAATACCGCTATGCTCACGATGAGCCGCACGCCTATGCCGCCGGCGAAAGCTATATGCCCGAGGGCATGGCCGAGCCGGACTTTTACCGGCCCGTGCCGCGCGGGCTGGAAATCAAAATCGGCGAAAAACTGGCGTGGCTGCAATCGCTGGATGAAGAAGCGCAGAAGTCTTAAATTATGCAATCAAGTATTAAGCAGGCCGTCTGAAAAGTTTTCAGACGGCCTGAGGCTTTCTTTACAATGCGATATATAGCGGAATACAGGAAAAAGTGACACAACGGGTAGCCTGGGTTGAAAACCCAACAAGCCCACAGGCCGTCTGAAACGTTGGGTTTGGCAACCCAACCTACGCCGTGATAGCCCGTAGCCTGTAGGTCGGATTCTCGAATCCGACACTTGTTCGAAGAACAAGGTTTGCAGGGCTGCGGCAGATGTCGGATACAAGTATCCGACCTACGCGGATGATGTTGCCGAACTGCTTTATTTTGTAAGGTTATTTTTTAGAATTGGTATGAAACCTTGGGTTTGGCAACCCAACCTACGCCGTTGTAAAATGGCGCTCCGAGTCACTTTTTCTTGCATTTCACTACTATAGATAAAAACTTAAAAACGGGCAGAAATCTTAAACCATGCAAACAAACACAAAATAGGCCGTCTGAAAACTTTCAGACGGCCTATTGATGATGGCTTGCGATTATTCACCTATTCAAGCGCGGCGCAAGCAAACCGATTGCGCGGCACCCGCGGCAAGCTTACTGCCGCTGCGCATCCACCGCTGCCAGCGCCACCATGTTCACAATACGGCGCACGGTGGAAATCGGGGTGATGATGTGCACCGGCTGGTTCATGCCCATCAGAATCGGGCCGATGGTGATGCCGTCTGAAGACGACACGCGCAAGAGGTTGTAGCTGATGTTGGCCGCTTCGATGTTGGGCATCACCAGCAAATTGGCCGAGCCTTTAAAGGTGCTCTCGGGGAAAATCTGCTGGCGCATGTCTTCCATCATGGCCACATCGCCCTGCATTTCGCCATCGATTTGCAGCTCGGGATTTTGCGCCTGAATCAGCTTTAAGGCTTCCTGCATTTTGCTGCTGGAAGCATTGTCGATTGAGCCGTAGTTCGAATTGGAAAGCAAAGCCACTTTCGGGGTGATGCCGAAGCGCTGCATTTCTTTGGCGCACATCAACGTGCCCTGCGCCAATTGCTCAGCGGTGGGATTGGTGTTGACATAAGTGTCGGCGATAAAGAAATTGCCTTGGTTGAGAATCAGCGCATTCATGGCAAACGCGTGTTGCTCGGGGTTGTTGTAGCCGATTACGTCTTCCATGATTTTGAAATGATCGCGATAACGGCCCACCATGCCGCACACCAGCGCATCGGCATGACCCAAACGCACCATCAGCGCGCCGACCAAAGTATTGTTGGCCAGCATGCGGCGGCGCGCCATCTCTTCGGTAACACCTTTGCGTTTGAGCAGGTTGTAGTATTCCTGCCAAGAGGCTTCATAATGGGGGTTGTTTTCAATATCGATCAATTCGAAATCTTTGCCCGGCTGGATGGTGAGGCCGAGGTGTTGCAGATTTTCTTCAATCACGGCGGGGCGGCCGATCAACACGGGAAACGCCATTTTTTGAGAAGCGATTTGTTGGGCGGCATGCAGCACACGCTCGTTTTCACCCTCGGCCAACACCACACGTTTGATGTCTTTTTTGGCTTGGGCAAACACCGGGCGCATAAACAGGCTGGTTTTGTACACAAATTGATTGAGTTTTTCGACATAAGCGGCCATGTCTTCAATCGGGCGCGTGGCCACGCCGGAATCCATCGCTGCTTGCGCCACGGCCGGCGCAATAGTGGCAATCAGGCGCGGGTCGAAAGGCTTGGGAATCAGGTATTCGGGGCCGAAATGCAAATCTGCATCGCCATAAGCGCCCATCACCACATCGCTTTGCTCGGCCATGGCCAAATCGGCCAGGGCGCGCACACAGGCGAGCTTCATTTCTTCATTAATGGTGGTGGCGCCCACATCCAGCGCGCCGCGGAAGATAAACGGGAAACACAATACATTGTTGACCTGATTGGGGAAATCAGAGCGGCCGGTGCCGATAATCACATCGGGGCGCGCGGCTTTGGCTTCGGGCGGCCAGATTTCCGGCTGCGGATTGGCCAGCGCCAGCACAATAGGGTGCTCATTCATGCCTTTGAGCATTTCGGGGCTCAACACATTGGGGCCGGATAGGCCGAGGAAAATATCTTTGCCCGGCACCGCATCGGCCAATACGCGCTGGCCGTTGTCGGCAATAGCGTAATGTTTTTTCGATTCATCCATGCGCTCTTTGTCTTCGCGCGTTTGGAAAATCACGCCTTTCGAATCACACACGGTGATGTTTTCGCGCTTCATGCCTAAAGCCACCAGCAAATTCAAGCAGGCAATCGCCGCTGCGCCGGCGCCGGAGCACACCAAAGTGGCGTGTTCGATGTCTTTGCCCACCACGCGCAAGCCGTTGAGCACGGCGGCAGCGGTGATGATGGCGGTGCCGTGTTGATCATCGTGAAACACGGGAATATTGCAGCGCTCGCGCAGCTTTTTCTCGATATAAAAGCATTCGGGTGCTTTGATGTCTTCGAGGTTGATGCCGCCGAAAGTCGGCTCCAGCGAGGCGATAATGTCGACGATTTTATCGGGATCGGTTTCGTTCACTTCCAAATCAAACACATCAATGCCGGCGAATTTTTTAAACAACACGCCTTTGCCTTCCATCACGGGCTTGCCGGCCAGCGCGCCGATATTGCCCAAGCCGAGCACGGCGGTGCCGTTGGAAATCACCGCCACCAAATTGCCGCGGGCGGTGTATTTATAGGAAGCCAGCGGGTCGTTGTAGATTTCCATGCAGGGTGCCGCCACGCCGGGCGAATAAGCCAGCGACAAATCGTATTGGGTGGCCAAGGGCTTGGTGGGGGTGATTTGGATTTTGCCCGGATTGGGATATTCGTGGAAATGAAGCGCGGCTTCTTTGATTAAATCGTCCATATTGCTGAATCCTGATTATGTATGCGTGGAGGCCGTCTGAAAACGTTTCACACGGCGAAATAAAGCCGTTATGTTATCACGTGTAGTCGGCAGCGCCTACCCGTTTGTTAACAAAACGGCAGCTATATCAATGGCCGGCTGCGGCGGCCTGCGGCGCCAAAAGCTTGTCCATCGGTTTCAAATTCAAAGCATTGCCCTGGCTGACAATCCACTTGTCTTCCACCCGCCATTTGCCGGCGGCATCTTCCAGGCGCACATACCAATGGTTGGCATCGGGCAGCGGCTTGAACACAGCCGAATATTCATGCTTGTTGCCTGAAGCCACGCCGCCTTGTGCCGGCAGCAGCTTCACGGTTTGGTCGTAGGCTTTTTTGGCCGGATGCATCAGCACCAGATTCAAGGGCTGTGCGGCATCGAAATCGCCGCTCACCAACACCTTGGCGGCATTGTTGTCGGGGCTCACCAGCACTTGCGCCGTGATGTGGCGCTTGAGCGCCTCTTCATCGCGGTGCAGCTGGATATCGATGTGTTTGCCGTCTTTATAATAATCATCGCTCACCAAATCGGCGGCGTTGACTTGCGCCAGATAAAAGGTGATAAAGCCGGCCACCACCACGATGGCGGGCCCTGCCATCAAAAGCCAGGGCCACGGCTCTTTATACCAAACTTTGGATTGCTGCTTGGTCAAAATCATTCTCCAATAAACGATGCTTTTTCGGTGATGGTGCGCGCCGCATCGGCCGCCTCATCTGCTTTGCGGTAGTGGAAGGTAAATTCAATCGGATGGCTGCCTTTATCGGCATATTCCGGAATAGTGGCCACTTGCACCGGCACGGTAACAGTGTCGTTGCCGGCCACTTTGATGCCTTCGGCCGGGATGCCGGTGAGCGTAATATCTTCAAATCCGCTCACTTTGGCGGTGAGCACCTGCTCATCTTCGCTGGCATTGATGATGCGCAGATTATACGCATTTTCCAGCCAGCCCTGCGTGTTTTCACGCACCATCACACCGCGGTCTTTAATAATGTCGACATGCAGCGTTTCGCGGGTGAAAATGCCGAAAAGCAAAGCCGCCACCGCTGCAAACAACACTGCACCATAACCCAACACGCGCGGGCGCAGCAAGCGTTTTTTGATGTCGCGCTCGCTGTATTCATGCTTGAGCGCGCTTTCGGTGGTGTAGCGAATCAGGCCGCGCGGATAATTCATTTTATCCATGATTTCATCACACGCATCGATGCAGGCCGCGCAGCCGATACATTCATATTGCAAACCGTCGCGGATATCGATGCCCACAGGGCACACCTGCACACACATGGTGCAATTGATGCAGTCGCCAAGCTTGCTCTCTTCTTTGCTCACATTTTTCTTGCGTGCGCCGCGCGGCTCGCCGCGTTCGACATCATAAGAAATCACCAAAGTATCGTGGTCGAACATGGCACTTTGGAAACGGGCATAGGGGCACATATATTTGCACACCTGCTCGCGCATAATATGGGCAAACAAAAACGTCATAAAGCCGTAAAAAGCGGCGGCAAAAAGCGCGCCTCCGCCGGCAGTGAAGTTGAAAATAGCCGGCACAAATTCGCGTATCGGCGTGAACCAGCCGGCAAAGGTGATGCCCGTCCATGCGCACACGGCAAAAATCAGCAGATATTTGGTGGCCTTAATGCGGATTTTGGTGAAATTCCACGGCGATTTATCCAGCTTCAGCCGTTTGTTGCGGTCGCCCTCAATAAAATGGTCGATCCACAGCATGATTTCGGTATACACCGTTTGCGGGCAGGCATAGCCGCACCATAAGCGCCCCGCAATCGTGGTCCACCAAAAAAGGCCGAACGCACAAATAATCAGCAGGCCGGCCAAATAAATCAAATCGCCCATGCCCAAAGAGAGGCCGAAAATATAAAAATGCCGCTCCGGAATATCAAAAAGCACCGCCTGGCGGCCGCTCCAGTTAAACCACGGCAACACATAAAACACAAATTGCGTGGCCACAATGGCAAAAATGCGCCAATTGGCAAAGCGGCCTTTGGCCAGCTTCGGGTGAATACGTTTGCCGCCCTCATATAAATGCACCACCTGCTCTTTGGGCGCTTGGGCTTTCTGCTCTTTCGACATGATAAGGTTCCTTGGTAACGGTATTGGCAGTATCGGCTTTTTTATTTATGCGCCATTATACGTCTGTTTCAGACGGCCTGGCAGCACATATATCGAAAGCTTGATGTATTTCAAGCGGTGAAGGCCGTCTGAAAACACTTGCCAATTATCCGAATTTGTTTTAAAGTTTTTTGAACTAATACAACAAGAGTTTTGTATGACTCAATTAAACCCCAAAGGCACCACTGCTGTCAACATCGCATCATCCATTGAGCAGCTCATCCGCAACAAAAGCTGGCCCGCCGGCCACCGCCTGCCCACCGTGCGCGCGCTTGCCGACGAATTGGGCGTCAACCCCAACACCGTATCCGCCGCCTACAAACAACTGCGTGATGCCGGCATCATCGCCACCGACGGGCGGCGCGGCAGCTTTGTACCCGAAAAAACCGAAATCCTGCATGCCGAAGCCGCCATACCCGCCGGCCTCATCGATTTGGCCAGCGGCAATGTCGACCGCCGCCTGCTGCCCGCGCTCAACCCCGCCCTGCTGGAGAGCTACCGCCTTTCCACCGACGTGGGTAACCACGGTGACCACCCCGAATTGATGGCACATATCCGCCAATGGCTGCAAGAGCACACCGGCATCCATGCCGAACCTATGCTGTTTTCCGGCAGCCTCGACATCATCGAGCGCGCCCTAAGCCAACGCTGCATGCCCGGCGCCAAAGTGATTATCGAATCGCCTTGCTGGCTGCCGCTGTTGGCGCTTTTGGCCAACCTGCGCCTCGAAGCCGTGCCCGCCGTGATGGACGAAGAAGGCGCGCTTATCCCGCCCGGCATCGATTTCAACGACATCTCCGCCGTGATACTCACCGCCCGCGCCCACAGCCCCACCGGCATCTGCTACAGCCCCGAGCGCTGGCAGGCCTGGCAGCAAGCCCTCAGCTGCCACAACCCTTTGCTGATTATCGACGACCACTGGGGCGCACTGAGCCGCCACCCTTTCCAAGGCATGCAAGGCTTTGCCAACGAATGGATCTACACCACCTCCACCAGCAAATTTCTCGGCACCGACATGCGCCTGGCCATCGCCGCCGGCCACGGCCCCACCCTCGCCGCCATGAAAAAACGCTTCACCTTAGGCCCGCGCTGGATCAGCAAACTTTTGCAACACCTCACCCTCAAACTCTGGCAAGCGCTCGGCGCACAAGGCCTGGCCGCCATCGCCGAAAGCTACCAAACCCGCCGCCAATACCTCATCACCTGCCTCGCCGAACGCGGCATCCGCGTGCCCGGCCGCCACGGCGAAGGCATGCACATTTGGCTGAACGTGCCCAACGAAGCGCAGCTGATCCAATTTCTCGCCGCCAAAGGCTGGGCCGTGCAAAGCGGCACCCCCTTCAACCCCGGCAAACAACCCGCCGTGCGCATCACCATCAGCAATTTGAGCCTGGAAGACTGCCAAACTCTCGCCGACGATATCGCCGCCACCTTGGCCGCCGGCGGAGAAACGATTTATTGAAAAATATATTGGAAAACAAACAAAGGCCGTCTGAAAGAAATCTTTCAGACGGCCTTTGTTTGAAAGGGCATAAATTAATTACAAATCAAAACCATGTAGAAAATAAGTTTTTCCACCATTCCATTTAATCAAATGATCGCCTTTACCTAAAAGATTTTCTGCACCCTCTTCATCTAAAATGATTTTAGATTCTGTGTGTTTCTGAACTTTCAACGCAATTCGCGATGGTAAATTACTACGCAAACGGCCTTTAAACGTTGCGGCATCAGGGCGTTGTGTACTCAACACCAAATGAATGCCCGAAGCACGGGCTTTCTCAGCAAGGAGCGTCAATTGCTTTTCAATATCTGGATGATTATCGCAAAGATTGGCAACTTCATCTACCACAATCACACGGTATCTCGGACGGATGATTTCCGGCAATTTCGCCAGTTTGGTTACACGGTATTCCTTCATGGTTTCATAACGATTTTCGGATTCTTGCACGCAATCTTTCAAGAACTCATACATCTCATCATAATCATCCAAAATCCGCTCTTCCCACAAATCTTCTTCATTTTCAAAGATTTGATAATCCACTTTTTTCGGATCTAGGATTGCCACTTCCAATTTATCCCGACCTTTGCTCAAATCGAACAAGCTCTTCAACAGCGTACGTACAAATACTGATTTTCCCGAACCTGTAGTGCCGCCAACCAGCACATGCGGCGCTTCTGTCAAATCTTCAAAGTGAGGTTCGCCTTGGTCATCCACCCCTACGCACACCGGCAAAACCAGTCTACCTTCATATTGCCGCAAAGCCTTGCCAAAAGCATCCGCGCCCAAACGCTGCCATGCTTCCGATTGACGCAGCCATCTCAAATCGTAAGCGAAAGCCTCCCCGTTAGTGCACTGGCTGATATGCAATGCCGCGCTTTCCACGCCTAACGCCGCGCAAACAGCCTTATGGTATTTTTCTAACTCGGTATATTTATGTAAGCGCAAACGGTAAATATCATAACGCACGCCGGAAGACAAAAACTCCAGTTCTTTCACATGTATACCGGCTTGTATCAGTGCTGATTTCAGACGGCTACCAGTTTCTGACGACTCAATCGTTACATCATGGCTGTCTGAATTTTTTACGATTTCCCCCTGAAAGCTTTTTGCACTTTTAGCAGCTAAATCGCTCAATTCTTTAATAAAAAGCTGTCGCGCTGCCAAATCATCATCAGGATTAGATTTAAAATTTTTACAACGCTGCCAAGAACGGCTCAACTCAACCGCTCCCGTGTGCCACAATTTTTGAATATAGGCATACAAATCTTCTTTACTACAAGGCTGCCCCTGCTTTACCTCAAACAAAGCGTCACTGAGCAACACCAACCATAAACGGGCATAATCCTGAAAACAGGTTTTAAAACCCGGAACTTCCACGCCCTTTGCATCTTCAGGATCTTCCAGCTTATCTGCTTTAGTTGCCCGTCCATCAGCAAAACAATAAGCAATACACAATACTGCCCAATCATAATTATTATCAAAATAAGGCAACGCACCTGCACGGGATAGTTCATCGCGAATTTCTTTCGCTTTTTTACTGGATATGATGCGCTTATCCATCAACTCATGGTAATACTCGGTATCCCATTTTTTTTCAGTACTGATTTGATACATTCAGCTCCCCTTATTCAAAATAAGTATTTTCGGTTACATGTGATTGCGCGCCACCGGTTGACAGCGACTCCGCTCGCACTAAATAGGTTTTACTCACACTACCCTCAAGTTGTCGGTAAACTTCCGGCGTGATTTCCGTATCCTGTGACAGCAAAATTACCTGCTGCTGCAAACCCTGCCAATGCCTGAACAATCCCTGTCGATGGCTTTCGTCCAAACGTGCCAGCGGCGTATCAATCACCAGCGGTGCTTGATATTTGGTTACTTCCGCCAACGCCGACACCAGCGACATAATCAATATCTGCATTTGTCCCGCCGACAATGCTACGCGAGTTTCGCAACCGTCTTGACCGAACAAAGTCATTTTACCCAATGCGTCAATACGCACTCGGTCTATTCGTACATCATGAGCGATTTCCCGATTGATTCGCGTAGCCGCATCACTCAGGACCGCAGTTTTTTCTGCCAATAGTCTTTCTTTCAGCCGCTCAATCACTTTTTCCACTTCGCCGGCACGTTTGGATTTGAGCATCTTAGGATTATTGTCACTCTCTTTGTCTTGCAGCTGCTCAACTTCACGTTTAGCCCGATTAAACGTGAGTTCCTGCCGCTCCAAATTGGCTTTCAGACGGCCTGTTTCATCTGCACACTTGCTGACTTCCCGATTGGCTTCTTTTAATGCCGCTATCTGTTCGTCTGAATTGGTGTTTTTCAGTGAATCAATTTTTTCTGCTAAATCCCGCTCCTGCTGCTCCCGTTCATCAATTTGTGCCAACAAACTGTCCAACTGCTCACTCGGCATCCGCCCCAGCTTGTTTATTTCGGTCTGAATTTCGGCATGGGCTTGTTGCGACAGATAGTTGTGTTCGATTTCTTGGGCACAATCTTCCGGCAAGGGATAAAACAACTTGTCCCAGCAATCTTTAACTGCTTCTTTCATCAGCGGCGCAGATAAAATCGGTTCGGCTAGGCTCCCTAAAGCTCTGCCTACTTTCTCGTTATTGGTAAACGCCGCCCAAAAATCATCCACTCTTTCAGCAATCTGCTCTTTACCAGCTTCATGATTAAGCCTTTTCGCTTCACCCTGCAGCCGTATTTGCAACTTTTCCAGTCTCTCACCCTGTACAAAAGCCAAAGGCATGGCTAAAACGGCTTCTTTCACTTTATTTCTAAAATCCTTTTGCTGTTGCTCAATTCGCTGCTTTTGCGTCAACAATTCCGCAGACGTTTTAATATCCCCGCCTCCGCCCAGCTGGTTTGTCAAGCTATCCCGCTTATTCTCCCACTCTCGTGCTTTTTTCTCAGCTTCCTGAAGCTGTTCTTTACAAATATCCCAACTGGCTTCTGCCGATTGTAAAGCGGCTTCTGCTTTTTTAAGGTCTTCCGCCACTTTTTTGGAAGCGCTTTCAGTAATGCAGCTGCTGCGGTATTTGCTCAGGCTGTCTTTCAGATGATTCAATAAGGTTACACCCAGCAAACCTTGCAAAGCTGTGTTCAACCAATTGCCAGCGCCACTCGCCTCAGCCGCCTGCACGATTCGCTCGCCATCAAAAAAGAAAAACGGTGCATAATCAAAAGGCAAGGCAAACGCATTGAGATACCGACCTGCATCTTTTTCATCAATGATTTCTGTTTCATCCCCTTTGACAAAATGGATATATACCTCATTGTCGCCGATGTTGCATTTTTTATCCCTGTCAAACGACCATTTACGACGAATACGCAAACCACAAAGCTGACCGCGCCAGCGTTGGAAAATCTCCATTTCCAAGCCCATCGCATAACTGCCGTAACGTGGTTCTGCACTGTGATACAGTGCTTGGTTTAAGAATACGGGGTAACTGATTTCATTCAAGCCCGCTCGTTTGAAGTGGCTCACGGCATCTTTGTCATACAAACACAGATAAATCGCTTCCAGCAAAGTAGTTTTACCATGTCCGTTTTCCGCACCAACCAACACCAAGTTGCATCCATCTATCGGCTCAGGAAAGTGAAATTCCGCATCTGCGTATGATTTGAAATTTTTTAATCTGATGGAACGAATCCACATAATCAACCCCAATATTTATTATTTTCAAATACTTCATCAAAGGTAATGTTCATATTTCTGCTGCGTTGCTTCTCTTGCTGGCTACGTTCCCAAGCAACCAAATCAGCCAACGCATCCGGTAAAACACCATGCTCTCGGCACACTTCTTCTAAAATTTTTTGAGTTACACTATCACTCCACAGCAATAAGTCGCCGATTTGTTCTTGCGTTTCTGCTTTCATGCATTTCTCCTTAAATGAGATTGGATCAGGTCTTCCGCCCAAATTTGTTTGATTAAATCAATTTCAGCCTGTGAAATCAGCTCACTTTCAAATTGTGTCTGCACTTTCAGTAGACGTTTTAAAATCATTTGTCGTGCTTCTACCGTAAACGGGCCGGGAATATGCTTGCCACCTTTTACCGTAACCGTGCCGTTGCGCCTTTCTACTTGGCGGTATTCCGGCAGATTGCGAATTTCCACCAGCCAATCACGGAATTCAAGCAAGGGCTGAAATTCAGTTTTACCCACATCAACAAAGCCCTGCAGACTTTTATCTTTGTTCACAACGGTGCATGTCCAGCAACCGAAACGGCTGGAATTGGTACCGCAACCGGGTGCTTCTTCCTGCGACAATACAATCGGACATTCCCCTCCCGCTGCTTCACGGTAAAGTTTGATGAGTCCGTCATGTGTACCGCCCCACTGTGGATTATGTGAAGCAAGAAACTCCCATACTTCATCAGTACTTAAGTCCACAATCGGACGGTAAACAAATGCATTCGGTAAACTACCGTGCGGCGTGAGATTAGAACCGGCAATGTTTTGATGACTTTCGATACTGGCCTTACGCGTTGAAGACTCATCTTTACGCACACCCAGAACAATAATCGCTGCTCCGTTTTCTGCGGCAGCATCCAAGATAAACTGGCTTGTCGGTTGAATTTTCAGACGATCTGTGCACCAACGCATATTACGGTTTGGCGAGGGATAGCCTTTCCCAATTAATAAAGTCCAAAATGTTTCAGTGAGTTTCGGTATGGTCACTTGCCCACGAACCGGAAGCTTAAAAATTTCAGCCGCTTTCACAATGCCGTCTAAAGTATCGCGCATGTGTTTTACTACCAGAGGACTTTCCACCAAAGTATCGTTGGAGACAAAGAAAACCTGCCGTTGGCGCAATGTCGGCGGCAACTCTAGGAGAATATCGAAAACGAGATGGGCAACCAGTGTGCTATCTTTCCCACCCGAAAATGCCACAATCCATGGATATTGCTGGCTTAAATCCAGATATTCCGCAGCGATGGCTTGGCGGATGTCATCAAACACGTCAACAACATGAATAGGAATTGCAGTCATACTTCAATCTTAATTAAATTATCCATTTGCACCTAAAACAGGTGCAAAGCGTATTGTACCTAAAATCGGTGCAATGAAAAACCTCCGCCTATCAGTCCATTCGAAAGAACATATTTATTTACGGCATTTGCTTACTCAACGAAGATTTGAGCTGGGATTATCACAACGTGCCTTAGCAGAAAGATTAGGTGTCGTGCATTCTTTTATCGGTAAAGTAGAAACCGGCGACAGGAGACTGGATATATTTGAATTTATTAATTATTGTAATGCTTTAAAATGGGATGCTTCGGAAATTTTCAATAAACTTTTAGAAGAATTTAATTCAAAAAACTATTATCCAGAAAAGACAGATATTGAATAAAAGCGCATAGCCGCTTGAATAAATTCCAAACAACCTAATGCGCTTTTATTTGATTATTTTTATTCGCTAATAAACAAGGCCGTCTGAAAAATATTTTCAGACGGCCTTTATCTTTCAGACGGCCTTATTTCTTCAAATCCGCCAAAATTTCATCAATCGTGGCTTTGGCATCACCAAAACACATCACCGTATTTTCATTGAAAAACAGCGGGTTTTGCACGCCGGCGTAGCCTGTGTTCATCGAGCGCTTGAACACCACCACTTCTTTGGCCTTCCACACTTCCAGCACCGGCATACCGGCGATGGGGGAGTTGGGGTCGGTTTGGGCGGCGGGGTTGACGGTGTCGTTGGCGCCGATTACCAACACTACATCGGTTTCGGGGAAATCGTCGTTGATTTCGTCCATTTCCAACACGATGTCGTAAGGCACTTTGGCTTCGGCCAAAAGCACGTTCATGTGGCCCGGCAAGCGGCCGGCTACGGGGTGGATGCCGAAGCGCACTTCCACGCCTTGTTTGCGCAGCAGATCGGTGATTTCGGCCACCGGATATTGTGCCTGCGCCACGGCCATGCCGTAGCCCGGGGTGATGATCACGCTGTTGGCGCCTTTGAGCATTTCGGCCACTTCGGCAGGCTTCACTTCGCGGTATTCGCCCGTTTCTTCGCCGCCCGAAGCAGCGGAAGAGCCATCGGTGCCGAAGCCGCCGGCAATCACGGAGATAAAGGAGCGGTTCATGGCTTTACACATGATATAGGAAAGAATCGCGCCGCTGGAGCCGACCAATGCGCCGGTGACAATCAGCAAATCGTTGCCGAGCATAAAGCCTGCGGCGGCAGCTGCCCAGCCTGAATAGGAGTTGAGCATCGACACCACCACCGGCATATCTGCACCGCCGATGGAAGCCACCAAGTGCCAACCGAAAGCCAGCGCGATGGCGGTCATCACAATCAGCGCAAACCAGCTGCCGTGTGCGCCCACAAAAATCAGCAGCAAGATAAACGACACCACCAGCGCGGCCAGGTTGAGCATGTGCTTAAACGGCAGTTGCAGCGGCTTGCTCGAAAACTTGCCGTTGAGCTTGCCGAAGGCCACAATCGAGCCGGTGAAGGTAATCGCGCCGATAAACACGCCGAGAAACACTTCAATCAGGTGAATGGTTTCCATATCGCTGGAAACATCTCCCGGCTCGATAAAGCTGTTGTAGCCCACAAACACAGCGGCCAAGCCGACAAAGCTGTGCAACAGCGCAATCAGCTCGGGCATTTCAGTCATTTCCACTTTTTGGGCTTTATAAATGCCCACTGCACCGCCGATGGCCATGGCGATAATCACCCAGCCCAGCCCGGCGGTGTTTTCACTGAAAATAGTGGCAAAAAGCGCAATCGCCATGCCGGCAATGCCGTAATACACGCCGTTTTTGGCGCTTTCCTGCTTCGACAGGCCGGCCAGCGAGAGAATAAACAAGACGGCGGCAACGATGTATGCCGCGGTAACCAATCCGTGTGACATATCGGCCTCCTTAACCTTTCCGGAACATATTCAACATACGGCGGGTAACGTAAAAGCCGCCGAAAATATTAATGCTGGCAATCAAAATCGCAACAAAAGCGATAAACGACACCGCCGCATGCCCTTGCCCGATTTGCAGCAGCGCGCCCACCACGATAATGCCCGAAATGGCATTGGTCACCGACATCAGCGGCGTATGCAGCGAATGGCTCACGTTCCACACCACGTAATAACCGATCACGCAAGAGAGCACAAACACGATAAAGTGGTTGAGAAACTCTGCCGGCGCTACCGCGCCCATCCACAAAATCAACACCGCGGCAATCACGGCCGGCGCGAGCTTTTTCCACAAAGGCTGCGGCTGGGGCTCAGGCTTTTTCACTGGCGCGGCCTGCGCCTGCTGCGGCGCAGCGGAAACTTGAATGGCCGGCGGCGGGAAAGTGATTTCGCCATCGCGGGTGACGGTCATATTGCGCAGAATCACATCATCGAAATCAATGGCGATTTCGCCGTCTTTATTCGGGCTGAGCAATTTAGCCAAGTTCACCAAGTTGGTGGCGTAAAGCTGGGAAGACTGCCCCGCCAAACGGTTGTCCATATCGGTGTAGCCGATGATTTTTACGCCGTTGTCGGTAACAAACAATTCGCCCGGGCGGGTTAATTCGCAGTTGCCGCCGGTGGCCGCAGCCAAATCCACGATTACCGAGCCGGGCTTCATGCTTTGCACCATTTCGGCGGTAATCAGCTTGGGCGCGGGTTTGCCCGGAATGGCGGCGGTGGTGATGATGATATCCACCTCTTTTGCCTGCTCGGCAAACAGCTTCATTTCGGCGGCGATAAATTCTTCGCTCATCACTTTGGCATAACCATCGCCGCTGCCGCCCGCTTCATTCGGGAAATCGAGCTTGAGGAATTTGCCACCCATCGATTCGATTTGCTCGGCTACTTCCAAGCGCGTGTCAAACGCTTTCACCACTGCGCCCAGCGAATTGGCCGTGCCGATGGCGGCCAAACCGGCCACACCCGCGCCAATCACCAACACTTGCGCCGGCGGCACTTTGCCGGCGGCAGTGATTTGGCCGGTGAAAAAGCGCCCGAAAGCATTGGCCGCTTCAATCACGGCGCGGTAGCCGCTGATATTGGCCATGGAAGACAAAGCATCCAAAGCCTGCGCACGCGAAATGCGCGGCACCATGTCCATCGCCAGCACATTTACCTTTTTATCGGCCAGCTTCTGCACAAGCTCGGGATTTTGCGCCGGCCACACAAAGCTCACCAGCGTTTGGCCGGCGCTCAAGCGGCCGATTTCCGCCTCGTCAGGCGCGTTTACTTTATAAATCAGCGGGCTGGCCCACACTTCGGCCGCATCGGCCACCGCCGCGCCGGCTGCGGCATAAGCCGCATCATTCAGGCTCGCGCCCGCGCCGGCATCGTGTTCCACCACCACCTCAAAGCCCAGTTTGAGCAATTGGGCAACGGTAGCAGGCGTGCACGCCACACGGGTTTCACCGGCCAGCGACTCTTTGGGAATACCAATTCTCATCAGTCTGTCCTTTTATTTATTTTATGAAAGAAAACAACAAAATCTACATAACTTAACGTTAGCTTTATAACCAATTTAGCCGCCGAATTCAATATGTCCGGTCAAATTATTGTGAATTAAATAAAACAATTTTTCACGCCCAAGCTTCATGCAGGCCGTCTGAAAACCATTTGGCCGGATTGTAAACATTCAAGCCGGCCGGCGCCTTTTGCCTGAGCGCCGCTTCTGCACCCGCAAAACAGCAAACAGGCCGTCTGAAAGCGGAAGATAGCTGTGTTAAAATAAAGCATTGCTGCGACCGGCCTTTCAGACGGCCAGATTATTGATTCAAACCACACAAGGAAACCACCATGAGAATGCTGCACACCATGTTGCGCGTTGGCAACCTCGATAAATCATTAGCATTTTATCAAGATGTTTTAGGCATGAAGCTGCTGCGCAAAAACGACTACCCCGAAGGAAAATTCACCCTCGCATTCGTGGGCTACGGCGATGAAAGCGAGCATACCGTGCTCGAGCTCACCCACAATTGGGACACCGAACGCTACGATTTGGGCAATGCCTACGGCCACATCGCCATCGAAGTGGACGATGCCTACGCCGCCTGCGATGCCGCGCGCGCCAAAGGCGGCAAAGTGGTGCGTGAAGCGGGCCCGATGATGCACGGCAGCACCGTAATTGCCTTTGTGGAAGACCCTGACGGCTACAAAATCGAATTTATCCAAAAACACAGCGGCGCCGATTCGGTGCAGTATCAAAAATAAACCGCTTGAGTTTTTTTAAAATGACAAAGGCCGTCTGAAAGAAATGTTTCAGACGGCCTTTTGTTCAGCGCTCAAAAGCTAAACAGGTTTGATCATACCCATTCAAAAAAAGTAAGCTTACAAGGCGGCGAGCCTGCGACAATACCGATAGTATGTTAAGGCGAACCAACGCAGTAAGATTATTTTTGACTGGTATAAAATATTTCACGCCTTTGCAAGCCTCAGGCTTCGGCCGGCTGCGGCGCCTCGGCATCTTCGGGTAAGCCGAAAATCTCGCGCAAAATCATCTTATAAAAGGCAAACGCTTCTTTGGCGCCTGAAACGGCTTCGTCTTGCGCCGGTTTATCCAAACCCAAACGGTTTAAATAATCCACAAATTCGCGCCAATGCTTGCCGCGTCCATCGGGGTGCGGTGCCAGATGGCGGGCGCCGTATTCGGCGGTGAAATCGAGCTTTTGAGCGTCTTTAAACAAAAAAGCCGCACCCAAGTTAGAGCCTTCGGCACAATAAAGCCAGCCAATGGCCCGATTGCCCGCTGGCTGCGGCAGTTGGCCGGAAAAGGCATAAGGCTCGCTACCCAAATCTTGCAAATCTCGCACCACGGCTGCATAACGCACCATATCGGCCAAGCCGGGAATGCGTTGGTTGAGAGCGGCATCTTGATAAATCGGCTCAACGATTTTATGAAAACCCGTTGTGCATTTAGAATAAAAAAAGTAAGTTACTCACATATCATAATGATATAATTCAATTTTCGCCAAAAAATTAGAATAATG
>RCMY010000316.1_pt1 | contig 45788 bp, 41 predicted proteins | sample 2041341 | NCBI WGS metagenome assembly RCMY01 (sample SAMN09708234, study PRJNA481090) | Marine sediment metagenome, whole genome shotgun sequencing project.
GGCTGCGGTCCGAGAAACTTGGTGCTGAGAAGCAGTCCCCAGAGGACGCTCGCAGCAAGGAGCGCCCATGCGAGAATCCCGCCCGATCGGGCGACGTACCACCAGAATTCGCTGCTCATCTTGCAACCCTTTCGAGAGATGTCGGGCCGGGACCAGCCGAATCGATCGGGGCGCGATCGCCGATCGACGACGGGGGTTCGTGTGTCCCGGTGAAACGAGTGAAGCCCTCGGACCAGCGGACTCGGCCATCGTGATAACTCACGAGCGCTTCCATGCCGTTGCCGTCGAGGAGATCGAAGGGATGCTCGCCGCCTCGGAGAAGGATGGCCTTGGCCATGGTCTCGGCTCGCAGCGCACCCTCGGCGACGACCGTGACGAACGCGATGTCCGAGGTCGACGGGCGGCCGGTTCGCGGATCGATCAGGTGGTGCCGAGGGTGACCGCCGACCTGCCACCGGCGCCGCAAGGTCGTCGACGTGGCGACCGCTCCGTCGTGGAGACCGAGTAGGGCCAGCCGCTCGTCGGGGTGGTCGACCGAGATCGTCCAGCCGTTCGCTCTCGGCGCTCGTCCGGCGACTCGTACATCGCCGCCGAGGTCGACACAGATTCCGGCGGCCACGGCGCTGTCGATGAGGTGGCAGGTGTCATCCGAGACCACGGTGGGTCGCCCCTCGCTCGTATTGAGTCGACTGATCTCGCTGTCGGGGTCGTCGATCCTTGCCAGCGCAGCGTCTGCAACCTGGCCGGCCGTCGGAGCCTGACGTCCTGATCCGCAGACGAGATCGTCAGCGGTGACGACGATGTTGACCTCGGCGCCCATGGCGTGGGCATGTCGCTCAGCTCTCATGGCTCGACGCATCCGCGGTCGACGAGGGAGCTGCGGCCGAGGCCGAGCTGCTGGCGGTCGACGTGTCGACAACCGTCGAGGTGTCGACAACCGTGGACGTGTCGACAGCGGTGGACGTGTCGACAACCGTGGAGGTGTCGACGACGGCGGACGTGTCGGCAGCCACTTCGACGGTCGACGAGCTGTTGGCGACGGCGATCACGGCGACGAGACCACCCATTGCTGCCACGCTGGCGGTCGCCGCGATCCGTCGGGCACGGGCTGCGGGGTGGGGACGGCGGGCCTTCGACTTGCGTGGCGTCGGGCTCGGTTTCTGATCGTCGGTCATGGTCGACTCCTTGGGGGAATGACCTCATGATCACCGTCGCAGTTCAGAGCGAGCCGAGAGTCACCTGAGTCGTTGCCGTGAATGGGTGTCGACGGGCTCCGGGACCCGTCAGGCCGACTGCACCCACTGGAACGCCTGATACCCCAGCCAAGTACCGGGACCGAACAGGGCAACCAGGAACACCAGGGCAGCGACGACGCCACCAGACTTCGCCCGTCCGATCACGAACGCACCCGCGATGCTGAAGAGCGCGATCACACCGAGGACGGCGCCCCACCCGATTCGGGCATTGGTGCTCTGGTGGTCGATCGTGAACGACGCCCCGATCACCCGCTCGGGCGAATCTGACCAGTCGCCGATTGCGACGACCACATCCTGCGGATAGCCCTCAACCTCCAACACCCGATACGCATCCTCGTCGACGATTCGCCAGTCACCGCCACCATCGGTGGAGCCCGACAGCACATAGCTCGTCCGGTTCGATCCGTTGGAGCTGCTCGAGAATTCCACCTCGATGCGCTCGACCGTCCCCGCAAACTCGGTGACCGGGGTGATCGAACCGATCCCGTTGAACAAGAACCCACCGAACATCAGTCCGACGAACAGGCCGAGCACCCCGAAGCTGAAGAGCGTCGAACCGACCGACCCCGTGCGCTCGGTGTCGTCCGGTGTCGGCGAGGTGGCCGCGACCGGCGCCGGCGGCAGGTTCTTGCGATCGGCGTGCACGTGATCGGTCCACACCGTCCCATCGTGGAAGCGCATCTGCTTCGGATTCTCGTAGTCGACGTACCAGCCAGGCTCGATCATGAAACTCCCCGTGCATGTCCCGAACTGCACGTTCCCTCCGTGCACCGCACAGCATGTCACGAGTGAACGAGCCACACCACGGGTGTCGGATCGGGCGGCGATGCTCTGGACCGATGCTGTGGTGACGTCCTGGGTCGATGTGAGCCAGGACTGGCTGGGGCGAGCATCGGCGCTCCTTCAGGTGGGAACCACGACCACCGGGCACGCCAGCTCCTGCTCCAAGAAGCGGCGGAGACGCCAGAAGCGCGGGCCGCCGGCGGCTCCAAGCACCAAGAGTTGGGCGTTCGCCGAGTATCGAGCGAGTATCTCCGCCTGGGTTCCGTGCTCGACGACGGTGCAGACCCGAGCGTGCTCACCATCTCGATCCACCAAGACGGGGTGTACCCGCCCGAGTCCGGGCCGATCGAGTACACCGGCGAGGCTCCGCCGTCGGCACCAACCTCAACATCCCCCTGCCGCCCGGTTCGGGCTCGGGTGCTACGAGGCAGGGGCTGCTCCCCCACCAAGCCGAGGCCGTGGCCCGAGCTGCGACCAACGTCGAGTTGGTCAGATCGCCGCCCGAGGCCCACTGAAGCCCCGGGTGTAGACGGAAGCCCCGAGGACGGGGCCGCACTGTCAGCCGGCGTCTCGGACCAAGCGAACGAAGTTGTAGTACCGCTCGCCGCCCTCGGCGTCGGGTCCGTCTTCGGTCTTGGTGTCGAAGCGAACGGCTCCGGCACCGTGGAAGTCGAGGCCTTCGTCATCGACCGCTCGGCCAAAGGCGACATACCACGCGTAGGAGTACGGATCGCCCGAGGTGAACTGGGCTGACGTGCTGCTCCATGCGTAGCCGTAGTCGCTGTCGCCCGCCTCGTTCGTGATCTCGGTGACCGAGAAGAGTTCGTCGATCGCCGGGCCGATCGCCGACTCCTCGGATGCCGACGGAGAGCGGCTGTAGGTCACGATGGCCTGCAGCTCCTTCACATTCGGGAGCCTCCAGTCGTCGTAGCCGCCGAGTTCGGATGCTTCGGCGTACGCCAGGGCATCCTGCCAATCGAGTTCCACACCATCATCGCTCTGAGCCCACATCAGGCCCGTCGCTTCATCACTGATCGTGCCATCTCCATTGTCGACGAACTCGTTCTCGCCGTACTCCTCACCACGAACCGCCCGCACGTACTTGCCGCCGACCGGGCCGGTCGCCTCAGCCGAGTACGCCTTGATGTGGCCGGTGACATGATTGACGCCGAACGCCGACTCCGTCCCACCCTCGACGGTCGTACCGACGTAGTAGTCGCTCGACCAGTACTGCTCGTCCTTGGTCACTCCCTCGCCGGCAAGGGAGAAGTAGTCGGTGTCGAGATAGGGCCAACCCAGTCCGAAATTGCTGATCGAGTACAGCTCGTCGGTGGTCGGCAGCCGCCAGTCGTCGAAGCCACCGAGTTCGAGTCCGTCGGCGTACTCGACACCTTCCTGCCAGGTGAAGTCGTCCGATGTCGGCACCTGCTGCCAGTCCAGTCCCGTGTTCAAGTCGGAAACGGTGCCGTCGCCGTTGTCCTCGAATGCCATGGCCGACCCGGCCGAGAAGTTGGCATCTTGCCCGAAGAAGTCCTCCCCCGGCTCAGGGCAGCTCAGCACTTCACCGGCCTCGTCGTAGCAGTCCGTCTGCCCGGTTGCGGTCATCACCCGAGAGGCCGTCGCAGCTTCGGCCTCGGTCGACGTCGACGACTCGGAGGAGTTCTCCGAACCACATGCGCTTGCGGCGAACACGACCGCAAGCAACACCGCAAAACCGGGACGAGCCGAGGCGAGGCGGCTTCGCCTCGGGCGGGTGGTGGTGGAGGGAGCAACAGCCATGACAGCATCCTTTGTCCGAGCGGCGCAGCGAGGTGTCTTCTCGCCGTCCGACGTTGGTTGCTCGAATCGTCATCCCGTCGCCTGTGACCAACCTGTGAAATCGACACGAAGTGACTTTGGTCCCGACCGTGCCGTTCCTGGCTCAGCCCCAGCCGAGTTCATGAAGGCGCTCGTCGTCGATACCCAGGTGATGAGCCAATTCATGGACCACGGTGACCAGGACTTCATCGGCCAACTCGTCGCCATCCTGGCAGGCGTCACACAGCGTCAGTCGGTAGAGGGTGATTCGATCGGGTAGCTCGAGGCCGCCGTAGTCGTCTCGCTCGGTACGAGGCACACCCTCATAGAGACCCAGGAGTTCCTCGTCGGGATGCTCGTCGTCGATCAACAAGACCACATTGTCCAAGAGGTCGTGCAGTTCGTCGGGCAACCCGTCGAGTGCATCGACGACCAACGTCTCGAACTCGTCCTCGCTGATCGGTTCCATCGAGCCGAACCTACTTGCGTTGCCTCGTGGCGAGGCGGAGGACGCTCGTGATCGCCGCTTCCGATCCCTCTGTCACAGCAGGGGAATCGACAGATCGGCATGGATCGTGTCCCGCCGAAAGTCGGTGATCTCGAGTGCCGTGGCCAAATCCCTCAGGTATTCCTTCTCCGAGATCGAGTCGAAGCTGATCGCCATCAACGAGACCGTGTAGGCGACCTCTCGAAGATCGGCCGGAATCGAGTCGGCGAGATCGTCGACCGCCACCCGTGCGCTCGTGAGCTCCGAACGAAGGAAGGTCGCCTCCGAGGTGGAGAGCGTGCCGACCTGGTTCATGATCCGCTCACGCTCGTCTTTGTCGAGTGAGCCATCGGCCTTCGCCGCGTTGCACATGGCACGGATGAGCAGTTCGGAATCCGAATCGGCAACCGTGTGGTCTTGGTCGCTTCGGGATTCCGAGCGGTAGGGCTCGAGGATCTCTTCGGCCGAGCGGTGTTCTCGCTCGTCGTACACGACCGGCGGACGAGGGAGGGGGCGCGGTCGGGGTCCGGGACGCCCGGGCGGAGGCCATGGTCCGGGTCCTCGCATGCCGCCCATCGGTGGCGGTCCACCGGGTCGGTCGTACGGACCACCAAGGAGTGCACCCAGGACGCTTCTCATCACTTCGTTCCCATCGATCGATCGCTACTACGGCGGACGCTTCCGGTTGTCTTCACAGACAACGGTCCTGCGCCCGTGAGCAGCATGACGAATCAGTCTGTGCAAACGCTGTGGTTCTGCCGATGAGTCGACTGGCGGTGCAATCACCAAGCCCACAAAACGAACGAAGCCCCCGAACCGATCGGTTCGGGGGCTCGCATCACCATCAGGTTCAGCGACCGCCGCCGCCTCCGGCGCCTGCACCGGCGAGGTCGACGACGCCCGAGTAGCAGCCGATGACGTAGGGGAACGTCTCGGTCGTGTAGTAGGCGTAGTTGCCGTCGGCGTCGGTCAGACCGTTGCACTGGTCCAGGTCACCAAGTCCCTCGACGTACGAGTGGGCGGCCCATGTGTCGGTGGCGAACAGGGACTCGTCGGTCAGTTCCCACGACGAGGTGTACTGATCGATGCCGGTGTAGATCGGGTAACCATCGAAGGCGTAACCGACGAGCTGAGGCGCGGCGGCGACTTCTTCGGAGGTGACGAGGCAGTCGGTGTTGGCCGAGGTCAGGATCTGGTGGATGTGGAATCCGGTCGGTCCGTTGTGGCTGCCACACTCGGAGAGTGCGCCGGCCAGCGAGAGGACGTCGCCGCCCGTACCTTCGGTCGGTCCGTAGATCGGCACACCGTTCAGTGCCAGGGCGGCGGTTCCCAGATCGGGAACCGAGGTGACCTCGTCGGCCATCTCCGGCGTGGCCGGGATGGTGAAGGTGTAGTCGGCGGCAGCCGGCGAACCGGGTGAGGTCTCGATGTAGGTGTAGTCGGGGATGCCGTTGCTGGTGACGACGATGTCGTCACCGTCGCAGGTGGCGGCGACCTCGGGGTCGGCGAGATCGGCGTTCACCGAACCGGCGGTGACGAACAGGGCTGCGGTCTCTTCGCAGCTCCTGCCGGTACCGGCGGCTTCCTCGGTGGTCTCGTCGCCGTATTCGTCGGCGGTCGTCTCGTCGGTGGTCTCGGTGGCCGTCGAGTCGGTGGTGGCCGAGTCGCCGTCGGAGGCGTCCGAACCGCATGCGGCAGTGATGATCGCCAGAGCGAAGAGCGCCGAGCCCATCGTGAGGTTCAGCCGGCGGCTTCGGGTCGTGTTCGTCATGGGGGACTTCCTTGGTCGGTCGAGGCCCGTGAATGAGTCGTCCCGTGTGATCGATGTACACACCGGACGGGGCCAGCCTGGGAAGGGGAGAGTACGGACCCGACCTGTGAGAAAGCTGTGAGTGTCGAGGAAGCTGTGAGTGTCGGGTCTTCAGTCGCGCAGACGCAGCACTAGCGTCCCACGTATCGCCAGAACCACGCACGAGGAGTCCCCTGTGACCACCACCAGCCAGCCGATCCCCGCCTTGGAACTGGGACGAGTCGTGGATCGAGTCGACGCCAACGAAACAGGCGCCGCCGACCTCGAGTCGATACGCGACCTGATTCACGACCACGGGGTGGTCGTCCTGCGGTCCGAAGCCGTGATCGAACCCGACACCGTCGATCGGATCGCTCGCACCCTCGGTCAACCCGAACCGCCGTATCGCACGTCTCCCCGCTCGATGCCCGGGTTCGAATATCTCGACGTCATCGACACACCGGCCACCCCGGCCACGCCCGAACCGCTCGTCGTGTTCCCGAACGAGCTCCACCACGACAGCGCCGGCCGCGTCATCGCCCCCTATTCGGTGCTCAACATCGTGACCACCGCACCCACCCCGGCCATGGTCTTCGTCGACCTCGCCGCGGTGCTCGACGAGCTACCCGACGACCTTCGCAACCAGATCGACGGCCGACGGGCCCAGCACGCTCGACTTCCGGCGGCGAACCAGCCGATGTCGGCGGCGCTGCCGTTCGACGAGGCGACAGCGAACGAGCTTCCGCTCATCGTGCGTCACCCCCGACACGGTCGGCCACTCCTCCACCTCCCCCGGCATCCCGACTCTCGGATCGTGGGGCTCGGAGTCGACGAGGGCCGGGAACTTCTGGCGACGCTCTGGACGATCGCCGAACGTTCGGCAGCCCGATTCGAGCACTCGGCCGCCCCCGGCGATCTCGTGATCTGGGACAACATCGGCCTGCTCCACACCAATCCGTCCGCCCCTCGCACCGAGGCTCGCAGTGTCTGGTTCGCCACGCTCGGCGAGCCCGTCTCACTGGCGTCGGCATGATCGTCGCCGGTGTCGACGTCGGCGGCACGAACATCGAGGTCGGTCTGGTCGACCAGAACCACGACGTGATCGCTCGGGCCAAACACAACACGCCGACCGGCGGTCCCGATGCGGTGATCGCCACGATCGTCGACCTCGTGAGATCACTGAGCGACGAGCCGATCGCCGTCGGCGTCGGAATCCCCGGCGTGGTTCACGACGGCAACGTGCTGACGGTTCCGAACCTGGCCAACTGGATCGACCAGGTCGACGTGCGCAAGCAGCTCGAGGCTTCGCTTGGCATCCCGGTCGCCCTGGGCAACGACGTGAACGTCGGGCTGTTGGGCGAGTGGATCGCCGGTGTCGCCAACGGCATCGACGACGTCCTCGGGGTCTGGATGGGCACCGGGATCGGCGGGGCGCTGGTACTCGACGGCCGGCCGTTCAACGGCTCACGAGGCGCCGCCGGCGAGATCGGCCACGTCGTGGTGCAGCCCGGCGGAGCCCTGTGTGGCTGTGGCCGCCGAGGATGTGTCGAGGCCTACGCCGGTCGCCGATCGATGGCCGCCACCGCAGCGGCGATGGTCGATGCCGGTCGGACGTCCGCACTGTTCGACATTCGCGACGACGAGGGCAAGACCAAACTGACGTCGAAGGTCTGGGCCCGCGCCCTGGCAGAGCACGACCCGCTGGCCATACAGCTCTTCGACATGGCGGTCGAGATGCTCGGCATCGGGGTCGCTTCGGTGATCAACATGACCGATGTCGAAATGGTCGTCATCGGTGGTGGCCTGGCTGAGAAACTCGGGCAGGACCTCGCCGATCGGATCCGCGAGGCAGCAACGCCCTGGATGCTTCGCCCCAATCCCGAAGTGCGCTGGGTCCCGTCAGCACTGGGAGACGATGCCGGTGTGGTCGGTGCCGCCGCCTTGGCCCGAGCCGCCGTGATCGCCACCTGACCCCGGCCCAGCCTCAACCAGTTGCCGAGCGAGTCTCACTCGGGCCGACACTGTTGGCACAAAGCGCCATCGCACTGCTGGCGATCGCAATATGGGAGAACGCCTGGGGGAAGTTTCCGAGCTGTCGCCCAGCCACGGGGTCGTACTCCTCGGACAAGAGTCCGACGTCGTTCCGGAGACTCAGCAGACGCTCGTAGAGCGCCGTCGCCTCTGAGTGGCGTCCCATGAGGGCCAGACTGTCGACGAGCCAGAACGAACACAGGAGAAATGCTCCCTCTTCACCTCCGACTCCGTCACCTGCGTGCTCATCTACCTGGTAGCGCATCACGAGACCGTCCACGGTCAGCTCTCGTTGGACCGCATCCACGGTTGCCACGACCCGGGGATCGTTTGCGGGCAGGAAGCCGACGAGGGGAATCATCAAGGTGGATGCGTCGAGAGCGCTTCCGCCATAGGACTGGGTGAACACACCATCGGCATTGACCGCGTTGGCGCAGACCTCGGCGTGGATGCGACTGCGTGTCGCTCGCCATCGCCGGGAGTCGCCGTCGACACCCAGTCGCTCGACGGTCTTGACCGCTCGATCGAAGGCGACCCACGCCATGACCTTGGAGTGGGTGAACTGCGTCTTCCCGCCCCGCACCTCCCAGATCCCCTCATCGGGCTGCTGCCAGTTCCCTTCGAGCCATTCCATCATCGCCTGCTGTACCCGCCAGGCGTTGTCGTCGGGCGCCAGACCACTCAGGCGTGCCTGGTACATGGCGTCCATGACCTCACCGAACACATCGAGCTGAACCTGATCGGCCGCCCCGTTGCCGACGCGGACAGGTCTCGAACCCTCGAACCCGCCGAGCCACGGAAGCTCGAGTTCCGGCAGACGTCGTTCGCCGGCGAGGCCGTACATGATCTGAAGTCGCGACGGCTCACCGGCGACCGCCCGCACGAGCCAGTCACGCCACGATCGAGCGTCGTCGAGGCATCCGGCTTTCAACAGCGCCAGCAGGGTGAACGTGGCGTCGCGCAGCCAGCAGTAGCGGTAGTCCCAGTTACGTTGTCCTCCGATCCACTCGGGAAGCGAGGTCGTCGGGGCCGCCACGAATGATCCGGTCCCGGTGTGGGAGAGCCCCTTCAAGACGGTCAACGATGCGTGGACATCGCCGCGGTAGGCCCCGTCGTAGTCCAGTCCCGACGACCACCCGGTCCACCACCGCTGCGCCTCGTCGAGCACCGCGTCGACATCGACCGGCTCGGGGGCAGGACGATGAGACTCGAACCATGCGAGGTCGAAGCCGACTCGATCACCGGCAGCCACACGGAACTCCCCGATGGTGGAGAATCCCTCGCCATGCGTCTCGACTGGTGTGTGGAGAATGAGCGCTTCGGGTCCGGCAATCGCGCAGACGCCACCTCGGCGCTTGGTGACCCAGGGGATGATGCTGCCGTAGTCGAACCGCACCCGCAGCTCGCTTCGCATCTCGACCGAACCACTCCGCCCCTCGACGATTCGCACCAGTCGATGGACATCTCCATCGGGCACCATCGCATCGGTCACCGCCACGACACCGGTCTCGGTGGTGTGGAGCGTCTCGAGAACCAACGAACCGGGTCGATAGCTCCGCTTCGACCGGGTCGTCCCTTTGGGTGCGAGCAACCAGCGGCCGTTGTCTTCGTCGCCGAGCAGCGACGCGAAGCACGCGCCGGAGTCGAATCTCGGAAAACACAACCAATCGATCGACCCGGACAACGACACCAGCCCGGCGGACTTGGAGTCACTCAGCAGGGCATAGTCTTCGATGCGTCGCATCGTCATCAGGTCTCTCTTCGCTCATCGGGCACGGTTCGTCCCTCAGAGACACTGCCAGGTCGGAACGCGAACCGTGCGCACTCGGAGCCATCGATGGTGTCGGTCACCTCACCGGACGAGCCAGTCGATCCGGCTGATCGATGCGGCGTAGTGGAACACCACGAGAAGGGCGAAGGCGATCCCGACATCTCGACACCATGCGTAGGTGATGGCGGCAGCCCCTCCTCCCAAGACGACGAATTCGATGGCGAGCCGGACCTGGCCGGCGACCTCCACCGGAGCTGCCCCGGAGCGGCTCGGATCATCGAGCACGTTGAAGACACCCCAGATGACCGCTGCAGTGACGGGGACCAGCGTGGCCGGAGTCCACAAGACGACCGTGTACCGGCGCTGGCTCACCAAGGCCGCGTTGACCGCTGATGCGGCGTCGTTGAAGAGCGCCGACGCCGTACCCATTCCCGATACGGGAACGTTGGCCGAAGACCTGCGGATGCTGGCGCGAGAGGTCGTCTCCAACATCGGCACCGACGTGGGAGCTCGTCGATACCGGTCGATCGCCGCTGCGTCGGCCACATCCGACGAGCTCACCACGGCGATGCACGGCTTCTGGGCAGAACGTCTGACGCTGTCGGCCGTGATCGTCGAGCGAGCCATCGAACGGGGCGAACTCCCGGCATCGTCAGACGCGAACCTCATCATCGAGGCCGTCATCGGCCCACTCTGGGTTCGTCTGCTCCTCACCGGCGAACCCATCACCGAAGCGCTCGCCGATCAAGCCGTCGAGATCGTCACCCGAGGAATCACACGACGCTGACCGCGGCAGCGCGTCGATGGCAGTGCAGCACCGGCCGCCCCCTGCCCCGCTGCGCCACCCGTCGGTCAGTTCGCGAGCTGCTGTCGTCGGAAGGTCACCATGTCGTAGAGGCCGGCAGCGACGAGGCCGGCGGCCGCCAGTCCGAGTGCGATACGGCCCGGCCCGAGTTCGGCGAGGGTTCGCAGCGACTGATCCAGGCCGGCGGCCTCATCTGCGTCGTGCTGCCAACCGGCAACGACGAACAGGGTTCCGGCGATGGCGAGCATGACCGAGCGGGCGGCAAAACCGATGACGCCGAGAACGGTCAGCGCCGCGGTCTGCGCATCGGACAGGCCTTCGGTACTGATGTCGTCGAGGAAATCCCTCCGCCACGATTTCCGGAGGTGGTAGAGCCCGACGAGGATGGTCCCGATCCCGACTGCAGCCACGGCGACCCGACCGCCGGGGAGATCGAGGAGGCGTGCGCTGATACCTTCCGGCGAGGTCGGACCGCCGTCGCCCGACGAGCTGGCCCCACCGGACCATGCGGCCTGAAACCCCGTCACCGCGAGGAGCCCGTAGACAGCACCGAGACCCAGGTCGCCGATGGTTCGGCAGATGTCGAGAAAGGCGTCGAGGTCATCGGTCAGGCTCGACCATTCGATCGAGCGAGTGAAAGCAGACCACAGATGCCAGGCCGAGAACATGACGAGGCCGACACTCACGACGAGCACGATCACGCGACCGGCGGGGGCATCGACGATCGCCGAGAGCGCACCGCCCTGGTCGGCGTCCTCGCCGCTGTAGCCACGGCGAGCGATGCTGAGGCCGAGCAGGCCGATCACGACGAAAAGCAGCCCTTTGGCCAACCAGCCGGCCATCGTCACCGACTCGGCGATGTCGGTGGCATCACCCGAGGTCTCGGCCTCGGACACAGAGTCGTCGGTCATCGGGCGTTGCCGCGACACGGCCACATCGGACTCGTTCCACGAACGGCGACGGGTCTGCAGAAATCTGGCAGGAACAGCGTGATGATCTCGAGATCAGGGACGGTGGGAATCACAGAACGACGACCATGCCATAGAAGCAGATGGCACGAGAATCCCTGCCGACAAAGATTTGGGCACTCCCCGGCCTCGCTCCGAACGGTGTTTGATTCCCCGCCGACTGGGTAACCCATCAAGCGTCGCAAGGAACAGTCCGAACCCTGAACCCAGGAGCTACCCATGAGTGAAAACAACGCCGATCAGAGCTCGACGAGCGGTCAACGTCAGACACAGTCACCCACGGATGCCGAAGCCACCGAGTTCGAGCCCGGAGGATCGGCCGATCCCAATCCCGACCCTGAGAACCCGGGTGGTACCGCCGCCACCCATCACCCGCCGGCTGAGTAAGCCACGCAACCTCGAGGTGCGGCGACCCGCACGTCGATTACCAGACGACAGATCAATGCAAAGGGCCTGCCGCGAGGCAGGCTCGTTGCGCGTTACGGATCGGCTCGCGCCACCCAATCAGGTGATCTTGCCGTCGACCATTTCGACGATCCGATCGCCGAAGTCGAGCACGCGGTCGTCGTGGGTGACCACGATGCCTGCGATTTCTCGGTTCTTGACCTCGTTGCGGATCAGTTCCATCACCTGGCGGCCGAGCTCACTGTCGAGTGCCGAGGTCGGCTCGTCGATCAAGAGCATGGTCGGCTCGTTCATCAACGCTCGGCCGATGGCCACTCGCTGCTGCTGACCGCCCGAGAGCTGACCGGGCAGGCTGTCGCCCTTGCTTCCGAGTCCGAGCTCGTCGAGCAACGCGTCGGCTCGCTTCTTCGCTGCGGCATCGGCGCGTCCGCCTCCGAGGGTCCGAACGACCAGCAGATTCTCACGGGCGGTGAGGAACGGGATGAGGTTGACCGCCTGGAAGACGAACCCGATCTCGTCGTTGCGGAACTTCGCGAGCTGCTTGTCACTCAACGACGTCAGCTCCGATCCGCCGACGACGACCGAGCCATCGGTGGGACGCAAGAGCGCACCGGCGATGGTCAGCATCGTGGTCTTGCCCGAACCGGACGGGCCCATCAGCAGCAGGAGTTCGTCGTTCGCCACTTCGAGTGAGACCTTGTCGAGAGCGACGACCTTCTGGTCGCCTTCTCCGTAGATCTTGGTGACTTCGTCGACAACGAGAGTGTTCATCAGAGGGCTCCGATCTAGCCGATCGCTTCGGCGGGGTCGATCCGGTCGATGCGTCGGAACGTGAACAGACTGCCGAGCAGTGCGGTGGCCATGGTTCCGATGGCGATGACGGTGAGTCGGGTTGGTTCGATCCGCAATGGGAGGTCCGGCGGGAGGAACGAGATGAAGAGGAACGAGAGTGCGATGCCGATCACCACGGCGACCGTGGTGATCGCCAGAGCCTGGCTCACGAGCGCTGTCAGCAGATCTCGAGTGCTCGCACCGACGGCCTTCAGGACTGCGTACTGCTTGACCCGTTCAAGCGTCAGCAGGGCGAAGAACAGTGCGACCACGATCAAGGTGACCACGAAGGTGACCGAGATGATCCCCCGGAAGGTGCTCGATTGCTGCTGCACGGTGGCGAGCGCTCCGATCACCGTGTCGGTGTCGGCGATCTCTACGCCTTCGGGGGCATCGATCGTTTCGCCGGTCTCGACGATGACCGCCTGCGACGAACCTTCGGGCGGCAAGTCGGCGGCAAGTGAAGCGGCAGCGGCACGCCAGTTTTCGGTGGAAGCCCACACCGTCGGTGAGCCCTGGGTGAGGTCGTCGACAAAGGCGGCGATCTCCACGGGCTCGGCCGCCGGACCGATCAGCAACAAGTCGCCGACCTCGATCTCCATCAGATCGGCGAGTGCCGAGTCGACGATCACGCCGTTGGCCGGCGGCTCGGGGAGCACATCGGTTGCCAGCTCGTAGCCGATGAAGACGACATCGCGAAGCGCGTCGGGATCTTGCCCGGCGTCTTCGGTACCGGCGGTGGTGGCGATCTGGCTCAGCTGGCCGACCGCGTCCACTCCGGGATCATCAGCCAGTGCGGAACGAGTCTCGGCGTCGATCACCGACCGTCCGAGCTGGAGTTCGCTCGATTCCGAGAAGGCCCAACTCCGCCCCGACTGGGCTCGGTAGGAACCGGTCTGGGAGAGCTCGAGTCCGTCGAGGAATCCGCCGAGCACGGTGAGCAAGACCACGAGAAGCGTCATCGCCACCGTGACCGGCAGGAATCGGCTCGGCGTCCGTTGGAGTTCTTTGAGGCCGAGGTTCACAGCTGGACCCCGCCCTTCCTCGTTGCGTCGACCGGGTCGATGGCGAGAACCCGGCGGAGCGCCCCGCTCGATGCCACGAACCCGAGGAGCACGACCGCGCCGACCGAGGTCAGAATCGTGCTCGCCCCGAGCTCTGCGCCGAAGACGTCACGTGAGAGACGGAGGAGGCCCCAGGCAACCGCCGAGCCGACAAGCGAACCGACACCGATCACGAAGGCCACCTCGATCATCACCGGCTTCAGCACGTCGACCGTCGAGGCGCCGACCGCCCTCAGGAGAACGAGCGACTGGGCCTTCTGCACCGTGAGGATCAAGAAGAACACGCCGGTGACGATCGTGACCACGATGTAGAGGAGGAGGTACAGGATGTTGAACGACTGGGTGATGGTGCCGACTCCTGGCAGCGCGTCGACGGCGTCGGCACGGGTCAAGGCGGTCACGCCCTCGACGTCGTCCTCGATGGAAGTGGCCACAGCAGAAGCGTCTGCGCCATCGTCGACGATCACGCCGATCACCGAAGCGGGCACGTCGAATGTCGACCCGGCGCGAGCCGAGACGGCGGCGGCGTACGTCTCGAACGAGACGTAGAAGGTGGGGAGAACGTTGAACGCTGCCTCGTCGGCGATGCCGACCACCGTGATCGATTGCCCGCCGACCTCTATCTGGTCACCGAGACCGAAGCCGCCGCTCGCCAGTGAGGACTCGCTGTAGACCGCTTCGTCGTCGACGCGGGGACGGTCACCGCTGCTGAGGTCTCTCGGTCCGGCGGGGCCGCTGGGGTCGCCACCGACGAGAACCACCTCGGCTTCGACACCTGCAGCGTTCGATACGAACACCGAAAGTCCGATGGGCCCCGCTTGGGCGACACCCTCGACGCTGCCGATCGTGTCGGCGACAGACGTCGCCAGCACGCTTGCATTGGGATTGCTCCGCGCCCGGGCGTCATAGACCCAGATGTCGGAGCTGCTGCTGTCGGTTCCACCGGTGAGACCGAGCGTGAGGCTGCCGGCAACCGCCTGGAAAAAGAGCAGGAGCAGCACCAAGAGCGACACTGCCCCGATGAGGAGCGCGAATCGCCCGCTGGACTGACGGATCTCACGGAGGGCGATGAACATGGAAGTTCGTTGTCTACCAAATCCGAGCAGCGGCCGGGCAACCGGGCCGATGCGATTTCGGTATGGTCGCGATCACTTCATGCGCCACCCGTTCGTTCGCACGCACACGACGCGCCTCTTGGATGCTTGGCGAGACGAGGGACCAGCTCGCGCGTGGGCGGGGAGTACCCATGCGTCGAGCCGGCCTGCGAGGTACCGGGTGGATCAGCTGGCTGCGTTACGCAGAGCCTTCACGTCGTCGTGTGTGGTCTTGACCTCGGCGAACTGGCGCTGAACGGTCGTGCGCAGGTTCGGCGAGATGTCCTGAGCCAAGGCGTCTTCGTACGCCGAGACCGCGTGATCTTCGCCCTGTTCGGCGGCATCGAGCACACCGTCGGGATCGGATCCACTGACGGCGTCTTTCACCGACATCCAGATGCGATGGACCGAGGCCTTCACCGAACCGTCTTCGTCGACGTCGTCGCCATAGGCGGCTGCCATGGCTTCGAGTTCGGCAGAGAACTTGGCCCTCTGGGCCGAGTAGCCCTCGAACGTGAGGGCGATGTCCGGACGGTCGGAGTTGCGGAGCTTCTCGGCTGCGTGGGCAAAGCCCGTCGCACCATCTTCGAGGATCTCGATCAGGTTCTCGGTGACATTACGGTCGGTTGACATGGAAACGCTCGCTTTCGTGGGAGTGTGTACGCCGATGGAGTACCCGACCTGTTCCACGTTCAACCATCGTTCTTCGCCGAATCAACGAAAGCCTGTCGATCGTCAGTCGACCTCTCCTCTCGCCGGCGGAATACTGCCGACGAGCATGTCGATGATCTCGGCGATGTGTTCGGCCGAGGCGGTCGGCCCGCCGACAAGTGCGTTGAAATAGAGCCCATCACCGACGAGACGAACATGTTCACCGAGCACCGGTGGGAGGACGTGCAACGGCAGCGAGTATCGGGCGAACAGGTCGCTGAGCAACCCTGCGATGTCGTCATCGACGGCGTCGTTGGCAGCGAACAACGCAAGCCACAGATTGTTCTCGTTTTCGACGACGTCGGTGGCTGAACCGATGTACCAACGCACGACCTCAGCTGGATCATCGGGGGCATCGGCGATGGTCCCGTCGATCACCGCAGCAAGTCGGTCGCAGAGCCCGGCGAACAGCTCCGACTTCGACGGGAAATGGTAGAGCAAGCCCCCCTTCGAGACACCGGCGCGAGCGGCGGCGGCCTCGAGCGTGACGCTGGCAGCACCGACATCGACGATCAGATCCTGGAATGCGTCGAGGATGCTCTCTCGGTTGGATGCGCGTGCCATCTCAGTGACTCCCTTCCGCTCCGGCGAGGCCTGGCTCGACAACCGATGGCCTCGATGGGTTCGACGGCTTCGACGGTCGCGTCCGGAAGGCCCAGACCGCTACGACGATCAACGCGACGGCTGCCGTCAGCGCAGCCGCATGGACCCCGTCGACAAACGCAGCATCTGCTGTCGTGCGCAGCAGTTCGCCGGAGTCGCCCCCGAGGTCGTCGGCGGCAGCAATCGCCGCGCCGAGGGTGTCCTTCGATGCGTCGACGGTCTGGACCGGCACACCTTCGATGTCGTCGAAGCCGCTTCGATAGACGGCGGCAGCGATGCTGCCGAGCACGGCGGTACCGAGGGCGAAGCCCAGTTCGATGGCGGTCTCGGACACGGATGCACCGGCGCCCGCCCGCTCGGGTGGAATCGCCGAGAGTATGCCGTCGACCGCGACCGTCATCGACGCGCTGAGGCCGGCGTCGAGCACGACGACTGCGGCGGTCGCGAGGAGGACGGAACCTTCCGCCGTCACCTGGGTGAGCATCGTGGCGCCGATACCGGCCGCTGCCAGCCCGACCGCAATCACGGTGAAAGCCCCGTAGCGCCGGGCGAAGACCGGAGCGAGCAGCGTGAAGGTGATGGCCGAGCCTGCGGCCGGCAGCAGTTGCAGACCTGCCCGCAACGGCGACATGCCGACGACCAATTGCAGATACTGCGTGACGAAGAACAGCGAACCGGCGAACGCGAAGGTGGCCACGAGGTTCCCGCTGACCGCCATCCGGAACTGCGGAACGACGAACAGCGAGACGTCGATCATCGGATCGTCGAGCCGTCGCTGGCGCTGCACGAAGAAGTAACCAGCGGTGACACCGACCAGCGCAGACACCGCGACCGTGAGCGAGAACCCGTTTTCGGCGAGCATCTTGACCGCGTAGACGGCCGGAATCATCGCCACGAGCGACAGAGCAGAGCTGGCCAGGTCGAAGTCGCCCGGCGCTCCGTCTCGCGACTCGGGGATGAGCCGTGGCGCCACGATGAGCAGCATGGTGGTGACCGGCACGCCGACGAGGAAGACCGAACCCCACCAGAAGTGCTCGAGCAAGAACCCACCGACGATCGGCCCGAGTGCCGCGCCAACGGCGAACGCCGCAGCCCAGACGGCGATGGCAGTCTGCCGTTCACGCTCATCGGTGAAGACGTTGCGGATCAACGACAGCGTCGAGGGCATCAGCGTCGCACCCGCGACTCCGAGCATCGCCCTGGCGGCGATCAGCATCTCCGGGCTGGTCGAGAACGCAGCGACCACCGACGCAAGGCTGAACCCTGCAGTACCGATCATCAACAGTTTTCGACGACCGACCCGGTCGCCGAGCGATCCCATCGTGACCAGCAGTCCGGCCAGCACGAACGAGTAGATGTCGACGACCCACAGGAGCTGCGAACTGGACGGTTCCAACGTTTCGCTCAGCGACGGCACGGCGAGCCCGAGGATGGTGGCGTCCATCGAGATGATCAGGACAGGGAGCGTCAGTGCCATCAACGCCCACCAGCGTCGATTGGCTTCTTCACGAGTTGGCATCGTCAAACTGTACCGTCCGGACGGTTCAGTCGCCACGTGTCGGTTCCGACGAGCTACGTCAAACGGTTCGAGCGCCGCCGGTTCGGCCAGGCTCGAACACCGGCGATTCCACCCACGCGTACGAATCGGGCGTGGAAAGACACCGGCCACACGTCTCACCCGGGTGAGATCGAGGATCGTCCGAGGCGACCTCATACCGACGCAGGAGACGCTGAGATCCGACAGAAGGAACCATCGATGATCAACGTCTCAGCCATCACCAAGAACTACGACGAGCGAGTCGCCGTCGACGAGCTCTCCTTCGAGGTCGCCACCGGCAACGTCACCGGCTTCGTCGGCCCCAACGGCGCCGGGAAGTCGACCACGATGCGCATGATGGTCGGACTCACACGACCCGATTCGGGAGCCGTTCGGTACGGCGGGGTGGACTACACCGATCTTCGACACCCGGCACACATCGTCGGCTCGGTCCTCGACGCGGGCATCATGCACGCCGGACGGACCGCTCACAACCATCTCCGAGCATTGGCCGCCGTGTCGGGGATCTCGGCCGACCGGGTCGACACGGTCCTCGACACCGTCGGCCTCGAGTCCGCCGCCGGGCAGCGAGCGGGAGGTTTCTCGCTCGGGATGCGGCAGCGGCTGGCCCTCGCCGGAGCCCTACTGGGAGATCCGGAAGTCCTCCTCCTCGACGAACCGGCCAACGGTCTCGACCCCGACGGCATCCGGTGGCTTCGCTCCTACCTTCGCGGCTTCGCCGACCGAGGCGGAACCGTCTTCGTCTCCAGCCACCTGATCGGCGAACTCGCCATGATCGCCGATGACCTCGTGGTGATCGGTGGCGGAAGACTGCTTGCCGCCGCACCGCTCCACGACATCACCGCCCGCAACGAGGTCCAGGTCGTGGTCGAAACACCGCAACCTGACGAGCTCGCCGCGCTGCTCTCCGCCGACGGCATCTCGGTCGAACCCGTCGGCCGCCATCTGATGATTCGAGGAACCACGAGGGCGAGCGTCTCCCAGCTCGCCTTCGACCATCAGATCCGGCTCACCGAATTGACCGAGACCGCGACGTCGCTGGAGGACACCCTCCTCGAGATGACCAACGCATCCGCCGACTTCGCCGCAGCTTGAGCTCCCGACCCCGACCGTTCGAAGCAAGGAACACACCGATGACCTCCACGTATCGACCCACCATCAACCCGACGACCAGCGACCAACCAGCGATCCGCTCGAGCGGCGGCGACCTCCAGGCCCTCCCGGCGGCCCTCAGAAGCGAATGGATCAAGCTCTCGACGATTCGATCCAACTCCGCCATCCTGGCCCTCACCATTGCGCTCAATGGCCTGGTGTGCTGGGCCATCGCAAACTTCGTGACCGACGAAGGGGAGCTGTTCGTCGACAAGGTCTTCGCCTTTTCGACCCTCTTCACCGCCGTGCTCGCTGCGGTGGCAGGAATCCTGATCTTCAGCTCCGAAGCCCAATTCGGAACGCTGGGGCCAACACTCGCCGGACAGCCTGCCCGCTGGGTCGTTGCTGCCGCAAAGACGATCATCGCCGCAGCGTTCGGCGCCGCACTCGGTGCAGCCGGCCTCGTCGCCGGACTCATCGGCGCATCGATCTCCGACATCCAGACCGGTGACAGCTCGTCGATTCTCGGCACGAGTCTGTGGGCGGTGCTGTTCGTCACCCTGGCTTCGATGCTCGGCCTCGGCATCGGCATGGTCGCTCGCCACAGCTCCGCCGCGATCTCCGGACTTCTCGTCTGGTGGCTCGTCGTCGAGAACCTACGGTTCGCCTTCCTGAGCCCCACGGTCTCACGGTTCCTGCCCTTCGTGGCAGGGAACGGACTACTACCTCTCGAGGACGACAACCCCAGTATCGAGTCCCTCGAGGTTGCGCTCAGCAGGACCGAGAACGCTCTGGTCTTCGGCGGCTACGCAGCCCTGGCACTCATGATCGGCACCATCGTGCTGCACCGACGAGACACCAACTGATCCGGTGTCGCGGATGGACCGTTTGAACGATCACGCCGGTACGTCGGGCGACTCGCACCCGCCCGTGCGCTCACGATCCGGGCTGCCCTCCGGTTCGATCTCGTGGGCGGTTGGTCCGGTCATCCCTCTACCGTGGAGGCCAGCTTGCATCGACGCCTCGGTCAGCGTGAGTTCTCACCCGAGTGAGACCTGTCCGGAAGCAGGCCCACACGAGAGGGATGGGAAATCATGGGAGAACACTTCGACGTCGGGCTCGCCGCCACGAAGCTGATCCCGCCGACGCTGCCGACCAACCTGGTTTCACGCTCCCGACTCCACGACATGCTGGATGCAGGAATCGACGACCACACGCGTCTCCTTCTCGTGAGCGCTCCTGCCGGTTCGGGAAAGTCGACGCTCCTGGCCTCGTGGCTGGCCGGCCGCTCCGAGGAAACAGCGTGGCTCCAGGTCGAGGAGGGCGACGACGACCCGGCGCGATTCTGGTCCTACCTCGTCGAAGCGATCGGTCGAGTCCGTCCAGGCCTTCGTGACACGGTGAGGCCTGTGGTCTCTGCGTCGTCCGGCGATCAGGACGTGATGGTGTCGGCACTCGTCACTGCGCTCACCGAACTCGACGACCCTCTCGTTCTGGTCGTCGACGACTACCACCTGATCACCGACGACTCGGTGCATCGAAACGTCGAACGGCTGATCGGGCTCTGCCCACCACATGTCACCATCGTCGTGTCGACCCGATTCGACCCGCCGTTCCGATTGGGTCGGCTTCGGGTTCGCAAACACATGCATGAGCTCCGGAGCGACGGTCTTCGTTTCGAAACCGTCGAGGCGGCGGGCCTGCTGGGTCCCGGAGCGCAGGCGCTCAGCTCCGAAGAGGTCGAGCTGCTTTCCGGCCGAACGGAGGGCTGGGCAGCCGGACTCGTCTTGGCCGGGCTTTCCCTCGGTCAATCAGACGACACAGCCAAGTTCCTCGCAGAGTTCCATGGCGACGATCACCTCGTCGTCGACTATCTGAGCGACGAGTTTCTGGCCGGCGTCGGGGATGAACACCGCCGACGACTCCTGGAGACGTCCATCCTCGAGCAACTCTGTGGTTCGTTGGTCGATGCGATCAGTGAGACCAGTGACGGCAGGCAGTGGCTGAACGACACGGCTGCCACCAATCAGCTGGTGATCGGTCTGGACCGAACCGGTGAGTGGTATCGGCATCATCATCTGTTCCGAGATCTCCTTCGCGCCGAAGCGAGCGTGACCATGGGAGATCGACTGCCGGAGCTTCATCGCCGCGCTGCGAGCTGGTTCGAGGCCGAAGGCGACGTTCGGCGAGCAGTGAGCCATTGGTTGGCATCTGGTGATCGCGACGAGGCGGCACGCCTCATGTTCACCTACGGTCCGCAGCTCATTGCCGACAACCAAATCGCGACGCTGCGACGAACGCTGGAGAAACTCGGGGAGGTTGCCGAAACCGATGCCGTCTGCGCCCTGCTCTGGGGTTGGTGCGAGTACATCGCCGGCCGCTACGACGCCGCCGATGGATGGGTCACTGTGACTCACGACATCGCCCCGGATGGGTTCGATCGCAGGATCACCGCACCGCTTCGTATCAACAATGCGCTCGGTCGTGGTGATGTCCAGTCGGCCCTGATCATCGCTCGGGAAGTCACGGACCCCGTGTTTCTCGAGTCTCGTCCGACGGAGCAAGCCAACATCGCCGCCGTCGCCGGTGGCGCGCTCATGTGGGCAGGCCAGAGCGACGACGCGAGGGTCATCCTGAAGATCGCAGCCACGGCAACGAAGGACACCGACAACAAGGCGGTTCACGTGCTGTCCATGATCTACCAAGCGATCGTCGAGTTCGACGCAGGAAACGTGCCGATCGCCCAAGCCGCTGCCGACGACGCGATCACGGCTGCGGCCGATCTCGGCATCCCCACCTACCAGCGACTCGGTCCTGCGTATGCCATTCGGGCCCGCACCGCCGAGGGTGCCAGTGTGCGCTCAGACGTCGAGCGAGCAGTCGAATCGGTTCGACACACCGCGGGTGACCTGGCGATGGCCTACGTGTTCACGATCTGTGGCGATGTCCTGGCCGATCTTGCCGACGATGAAGGGCTCGAACTGCTCGCCAAGGCCCGCTCGGTGGTCGACCGCTGTCCCGATCCAGGAATCGTGGGCCGCCACTTGGACCGCATCGAGTCCCGGCACATGGTTGCCGCCGCTCCAAAGGCTGCGCCGACGATCGTCGAGCAGCTGACCGAGCGAGAGACCGCCGTGCTCCGCTTCCTCCCCACGAAGCTCTCACAGCGAGAGATCGCCGGCGAGCTCTTCGTGTCGGCCAACACCGTCAAGACTCACTGCTCGGCGATCTATCGCAAACTCGCCGTCTCCGATCGCAAAGCGGCCGTACAGACCGCAAGAGACCTCGGCCTCCTCTGAGGATCTCACCTGGGTGAGATCCCGGAGGAGACGAGGTCAGATCATCGGTCGTCCTTCAGGATTCAAATATCTCGGCGCGTCTGCGTCGGATCCGAATCATCGGAGGAGACCCTCATGTCGACCGCTCTCTATCAACTCGGCCGCTTCGCCGCCCGGCGCCCGTGGACGGTGATCGGCGCATGGTTGTTCGTCGCCCTGACCGTCATCGGAACGTCGACCATGTTCGGGCGTGAACTCACCGACTCGTTCGATGTTCCCGGGCTCGACTCGCAAGCGGCCATCGACCTGCTCTCCCAAGCCGACTCCGAGCAAGCCGGAACGACCGCACAGGTCGTGCTCTCCCCGATCGACGATGCCACCACCTTCTTCGACTCGCAGGAATCCCGGCAGGAGTTGGCCGACGTGCAGTCCGCACTTGCTGCGCTGCCGAACGTGCTCGAAACCACCGACCCCTCCGGAGCCCTCGCCGCCGGAAACGACGCCGCCGTTGCGTCGGGCGCCGTTGCGCCAGACGGCACCGTTGCCATCGTTCGCCTCCAATACCCGATGGCCGACCAGCTCGACGAGAGCGATCTGGAAAACCTCGAGGCGCTCGTGGTCGGGTCCAGAGCAGGCTCGTCGCTACAGATCGAGATGGCCGGTGATCTCTTCTACGAGTTCGACGAACCAGAGTCCGGTGTCGGTGAAATGGCCGGCGTCGTGCTCGCCGCCGTGATTCTGCTCGTCGCCTTCGGTTCGCTGGTCGCGATGGGTCTCCCCATCGGAATGGCGCTGTTCGGGTTGGCCGTGGGCGGCAGCTCGATGTCGCTCATCACCTATGTGATCGACATCCCGAGCTGGGCTCCGGGGATGGCCAGCATGATCGGGCTCGGCGTCGGCATCGACTACGCGCTCTTCCTCGTGACTCGTCATCGGGAGCACCTGGCGAGGGGCATGGACGTCGAGGAGTCGGTCGGTCGTGCAGTCGCCACTGCCGGCCAGGCGGTGATCTTCGCCGGTGGGACCGTCGTGATCGCCATTCTCGGGTTGGCGATCGCCGGCATCCCGTTCATGACGGCAGCCGGTGTCGCCACCTCCCTGGTCGTCCTCATCATGGTCCTTGCATCGATCACGTTGCTTCCCGCCTTCCTCGGCGTCTCAGGCCACTGGATCAACCGCCTCGGTATTCACCGCACGAGGGCCACGACGACTCCCATGACCGGTCTCGGCTGGTTGCGCTGGGGTCGACACGTCTCGAATCACGCCTGGATCTACGCCATCGGCGTCACTGTGGCGTTGTCGGCACTCGCTTCTCCGGTGCTCGGAATGGAACTCGGTACCGCAGACGACGGAACCATGTCCGAAGAACGCACCGAGCGTCGGGCCTACGACCTGATCGCCGATGGCTTCGGGGCAGGCATGAACGGTCCGCTCATCATCGCCATCGACATCACCGCCGATTCGGCCGTCGTCGAACCGCTGGTCGGCGCCATTGCTGCCGATCGAGGCATCGCTTCTGTCGTCCCGACCTCGATCGACCCGGACGCAGGCGTCGCAACGTTGATGGCGTTCCCGACCACTTCGCCCCAAGACCGCAAGACCCTCGACACCATCGAGCGACTTCGCTCCGAGGTGCTTCCCTCCATACTCGACGACAGCTCGGCCCGGGCGCACGTCGGCGGCCAGACCGCCTCATCGGCAGACATCGGCGAACGGGTCAACAGCCGCCTGCCGCTCTTCCTCGCTGCCGTCCTCGGACTGTCGTTCCTCCTGCTCATGATGGTCTTCCGCTCGGTCCTCGTCCCCCTCAAAGCGGCCCTCCTGAACCTGTTGAGCATCGGCGCCGCCTATGGCGTGTTGGTCATGGTCTTCCAATGGGGCTGGGGAAGTGGTCTGATCGGAGTCGAGTCGACGGCACCGATCGATCCGTTCATCCCGATGTTCATGTTCGCGGTGCTCTTCGGACTCTCGATGGACTACGAGGTCTTCCTGCTGTCACGAGTACGGGAGGAATACCTCGCCACGGGCGACAACGACGCCTCCGTCATCCACGGCATCGCCAGCACGGCCCGAGTCATCACGTCGGCGGCCCTGATCATGATCTCGGTGTTCGGTGGCTTCATCTTCGGCAACGACCTGACCATCAAGATGTTCGGCGTCGGGCTGGCGACGGCCATCTTCGTCGACGCAAGCATCGTCCGGATGATTCTGGTCCCCGCGACCATGAAGCTCATGGGCGATGCCAATTGGTGGCTTCCGGACTGGCTCGACCGATTGCTCCCGTCGATCGACATCGATGGTGAGTACGAGCGACTCGAGGTCGATGAATTCCGCCCTCAGATGGAGCGAGATCGAGCTGCCGATGGCCACCGAGCGCTCGTCTGACTCATCAACTCGGACCAGTGACCGCATGACCCGCCACCACCGTGCGAGGTTCTGGCATGCAGCGACCGTGTCAGAACCGGGAGCAGTCGAACCCGCCGATGATGCCGTCACTGAACGGCCCGAGGATCGGCTGTGCCGTGCCCGTTCGAGCGATGTTCTCCGGCGACTCGGCGAACCACAACAGAATCAGACCCCGCTCGTCACCAGCGGCCAACTGGCCGACCCAGTAGTCGACGCCGGCCGCCTCGCCTTCACGTCCGAGCGAGTTACGGTAGAGCTGCCGGATGAACGCTTCGTCTCCGAGCGACCCGTACGTGCCGACGAACTCGTCGCTGTCGGCGAAGAGTGCCGCCATCGGGACGAGGCTCAGATCACCGGTTCGGTACAGATCGAACCAGTAGCGGAAGCCTGCACTCTCTGGCTCCCGGTTGAACGCCGCAGCGTAGAGCCGAGCGATGCTGTCGCTGTGTTCCTCGCAACCAGTCGATGTGAACGTGCTCTCGTCTCCCACGTTCGGGAACTGATACGCAACGATGATCGGCGGGTTCGAGTAGCGCCCGACGGTGTTGTTGGCGCCCTGCAGGCTGAGGTAGAGAGTGCCGGTGGAAGAGTCGAACGATCCCCCGCCGATGGGCTTCAGGTAGGAGTCGCCCTGGAACGGCTGCTCGAACTCGCCGTACTCGTGGGGCCGAACCTCGTGCGGCGCCATCGTGCCGGCCTTGACCGACAGGAGGTCGTCGAGATCCCACATCCAATAGGCGTTGATCTTGTCCGCAGCATCACGAGGGCAGTAGCCACCGCACAGATTGTCGTCACTCTGGACGATCTTGTATCCGACGCCGGACTCGTGGCCGCCGCTCGAGCCGACGGTCATATAGGTGCGGGATCCGGGAACCACGAAGCCGAACCTGGCGCCGCTGAGATGCGTCCACAGATCGTTGGTTCGCGAGTCGTTCGAAAGGTCGTCGGCCAGGCGATTCGAGAGGTCGAACGACAGCAGGTTCTGGCTCTCGACGACGCTTGGTGTGTTCGCCTCGACCAGATCTGCTGCGTCGAGGGCGAAGAACGAAGGCCCGATCGATGATCGACTGTTGATCGGGATGCTGCTGGAGTGTCCGGTGAGGTGCGTCGCCCCGAAGGCCTGTTGCCAGACCTCGGGCAGATCGGTGATCCAACCGGCGGCCCTCGCTGCGCCCTCGATGCGGTGATACCCCACGACCTCGGACCCGGCCAGATCTTCCGGATCACGGATGACGATCGTGGTGTCGGTGTTGTCGGCCGGAGCGTCGTAGTACTCGTAGGTGTTGACCACGAGTTGGCCGTCGACCATCTCGAGACCGCTGATCCGGTCGATGTTCTCGTTGTTTCCGCCACTTGCCCGGCCGAGCACCGAGACGAACTCCTGGATGGGGTCACCGGCGATCTGCAGCTCGGCAATCTCGGTGGTGTCGACCAGCGGAGGCATCGTGAACTCGGCGATCGCCTGTTGGTGACTGTGCCCGACGATGAAGAGCGAGCCGTCGTCGACTTCGATCGGTCCCTGGGAGTAGTTCAGGCTCGACTCGCCGAATGTCGAGGCCGGGAGGGCGAATCCACCGACATAGGTGGCGTCACCGATCGTGGCGAGCGGAAGCTGCGACCGATCGCTCTCCTCGGCGCCGGCCGGGTCGACGGGAGCGAGTGTGCCGAACAGGGCGGCGGCGGCGACCACCGCCGTGATCGAACGACACTGCCTCGCGATCGGATGGGTGCTCGTGCTCGACCGTTCCGTTCGCATGGAGTGGTCTTCGGCCATTCATGGGTCAGACCTTGAGGCCATGCGACCGATCGCCACCGTTCATGGGTCGCTTCGGTGCACGACGACGATGCCGATCACCAGTGCGGCCAGTGCATAGCCGGCGAAGATGAGGGCGCTGATGGGGCGGTCGTACGCGATGGTCTCACCTTCGTCGGCGATGGCCAGCATGCCGTTGCCGGCGAAGAACGGCAGGAAACGCACATAGCGTTCCGGGGCGAAAGCAACGACGAGGTTCTCGACGACGAGCCACCAGACCAGCAAGCCGGACATCGCTGCGGCGCTCTGCCTGGCGATGAGCCCGATACCCAGACCGAGATTGCCTGCGATCGCGGCGTAGCCGGTTGCCCATCCGATGCTGGCGGGGATGGGGGCGGTGTCGCCTGCCTCGGCTCCGCCGAGCACAGCTCCCAGCGCACCGGCTGCGAGGCCTGCCAGTCCGAGAAGCGCAGCCAGCACGGTGACGGTGATGGCCTTCGCGCTGACGACGACGATTCGCCGAGGCTGGGCGGCGAAGGTCTGGGTGATGGTGCCATGTTCGTCTTCGGCCGTGTGCAGCAGGATGCCGCTCACTGCGGCGAACACGGCGGTGAACACGGCCGAGAAGGCGAACACGTTGGCGACGGTGATCTCCTCGTCGGTGACGAGCCGGGCCACGGCAAAGGCGGCGAACCCGCCGACGCCGATCGTCAGCCCGAGGATCGCTCGGTAGGAGTGGAGGGTCGTGAGCTTGAGCGCCTCGCTGTGGAGAGCGGCAGCAAGCCCGGGGCCGGAGCCTTGCGCCTCGGTGATCGGCTGTTGTTGCGTGGGGCCGGGTGTCTGGTCGGTGTCGAGAGTTGCGGTCATGGAAAGAGTCCTTGTGGTCGGGCTTGCTGTGGTCAGGCTGTGCTGGGGTCAAGCTGCGCTGAATTCGGCGTCGTCGTTGGTGAGTTCGACGAGGAGGTCCTCGAGCGATGCTTGCTGTTCGGTGAGCTCGTCGAGCCGGATGCGGTGGTCGAGGGCGAGTTGGGCCACCTCTGATCGGGCGGCCCCGGTGATGGTGAGCCGATCGCCGGCATGGGCGGTGGCGATACCGCGGGCCTCGAGGATCGACGCCAGCTGATCTGGTCGATCGGTCTCCACCAACACGGAGCGTTCGGCGGCTCCGACGATCGCTTCGACCGGCGCTGCGGTGATGAGTCGGCCGGCACCGATGACGACGAGGTCGTCGGCGAACATGGCCAGCTCGGCGATGAGGTGACTGGACACGAAGACGGCACGACCGCGATCGGCGTAGGAACGCAGGTAGGTGCGGAGCCAACGGATGCCGTCGGGGTCGAGCCCGTTGGCCGGCTCGTCGAGCAGCAGCGTCTCGGGTTCGCCGAGGAGGGCACCGGCGAGAGCGAGGCGTTGCCGCATACCGAGCGAGAAGCCGCCGAGTCGTCGGTCGGCGACCGATGACAGACCGACCTCTCCGAGGACCTCGCCGACACGTCGGCTCGGCAGAGCGGCAGCAGCGCACAACGTCCGGAGATGATTGCGTGCGGTACGGCCCGGATGGGCCGAGGCATCGAGCGCTGCGCCGATGGTGCCGGTCGGCCTGGTCAACTGACCGTAGTGGATGCCGTCGTAGTGGACGTGGCCCGAGTCTGGCCGAGTGAGGCCGACCATCATCCGCATGGTGGTCGACTTGCCCGAGCCGTTGGGTCCGACGAATCCGGTGACTCGTCCGGGTCGGATCTCGAACGAGAGTGAGTCGACTGCATGGCGGGTGCCGTAGGACTTGGTCAGTTCGTGGACGGTGATCATCGGCGTGCTCCTGGAATGGGATCGGTCGGGACTTCGCTGCGAAGGAGGTGGACACCGACCCAGCCGAACCAGACGATGAGACCGAGGCCGAAGACCATGCCGACGTCTTCGAGCCCGGGTACCACGGTGACGAGCCCAGAGGCGGCACTGAGGATGCCGAGTGCGTTCAGCGAACGAGGCAGGAACTGGGCCTTCCAGGCCGTGAGGCTCACGAGGAGCACCCACATCCCGCCGACCAGTTCGTTTCCGCCACCGAGACCGTTGCTGATGGCAGCGATGCTCGACCAGAGCGACTCGGCGGCGGTGGCGTCGGTGGCACGCAGATCGGTTACCGCGGTGATGCCGATGTTGGAGATCATGCCGGTGGCGAACATGAGGCCGGCCCAGATGTATGCGAAGACGGCTCCGACATCGGCCATCAGCGGAACGGCATGGTGCAGTCGACGGTGGAGCGCTCTCGCCAGCGGAATGATGGCGGCGCCGAAGACGATGAAGATCACGAGGTACCAGAGGAAGAACGTGGTCTCGTGTTCGCCGAGGAAGGCGACCGACTCGGCCGGCGTCGGATCACCGGAGGTGTAGTCGCTGAGCGTGGTCACGAAGAGCGCGATGCCGATGATGAACGTGGCCGTGGCGACGATTGCCCCCACACCGCCGGCGACCAGCGTTCGCCGATCGACCGGTCCGGTGTCGGACTGGGGATGGATGGTTCTCATGGTTGATGCCTTTCGTTGGGTGATGGTTTGGGATCTCGTGTGGCTTGGGTCTCGTCTGGCCCACCCGGGCCGACGCTGACGATCTCGGCTGCGATGGAGGTGAGGTGGGCGAGCACGCCATGGAGGTGCGCAGGGTCTCGCACGACGCCGGTCAGTTGGGTGTTGCCTCCAGCGGTGTGCTCGACGGTGAAGTCGTCACTGAGCCGGTCGAGCAGGCGATGGCTGGCTCGACCGCGGATGACGATCTCGTAGGTGGTCGGCTCGTTCATGGGTCCACCATCGAGGCGGACGGTGTGAGCAGACATCGCTCCGAGGCGGATCTCACCCGGGTGAGGTCGCTGTACTCACGGGAAAGGGGCCGAAGAGGCTGGTTAGAATCCTCGGCATGGAGAGCGGATCTGCGGTCAACCTCGTCGCGACGAAGCTGACCGCCCCGACCCCGCCGACCCAGCTGGTCGATCGACCACGGCTCGAGGAATCGCTGGGTCGAGCGGTGGCAGATCCCGGAGTGCGTGTCGTGCTGGTGAGTGCTCCTGCGGGGTCGGGCAAGTCCACCCTGGTTGCGTCCTGGCTCGACAGCCGCGAGGACCATGCCTGGCTCCAGGCCGATGCGGCCGATCGCGATCCGGCACGATTCTGGGGACATGTGGTTGCTGCGCTCGGCCGGGTGCTCCCGGGCGTCGAAGCTGCGGTGGGTCCCGCCGTCCCCGGATCGGCTTCCGACGCCGGACCACTCGTCGAGGGCGTGGCCAACGAACTCGCCGCCGCCACATCCCCGGCGGTGTTGGTGATCGACGACTACCACGTGGTCGACAACTCGGTGATCGACGATGCGGTGGATCAACTGATCGAGATCGCGCCAGAGACCTTCACGCTCGTCGTGTGCACCCGATTCGACCCGTCGTTGCGTCTGTCACGACTCCGTGTTCGTGGCCAGCTGGCCGAGATCAGGGCACACGACCTCCGGTTCGCCACCGACGAGGCATCGGCACTGTTGCAACAACGCGGGACGACGCCCGACGCCCGCCAGGTCGAAGCACTGTGTGAGCGAACCGAGGGGTGGGCCGCCGGTCTGGTCCTGGTGGGGATGTCACTCGCTGCCAGCGTCGACGGTGACGCGTTCATCGCTGCGTTCCAGGGCGACGACCGTCTCGTCGTCGACTATCTCACCGAGGAGTTCTTGTCCGGCATCTCGGCTGCCGACCGTGATCGACTGCTTCGCACGTCCATCCTCGACCGCCTCTGTGGGCCACTCATCGACGCCGTATGCGAAACCACCGACGGTTCCGAGTGGCTGCGCGAGACCGCAGCGAGCAACCAGCTCCTCGTGAGCCTGGATCGCACCGGCACGTGGTACCGGTACCACCATCTGCTCGGCGACCTGTTGCGCCTCGAGGCCGAGCGCACCATGGGTGCCGAGCTCGCAGACCTCCACGACCGAGCCGGTCGCTGGCACCACACCCGCGGCAACGCTCACGATGCCGTGGAGCATCACCTCTCGGGCGGGCACTTCCCGAAGGCTGCCGATCTCATCTACGACGAGGCGACCGAGCTGATGAACCGGGGTCAGCTCCGCACGGTTCGTGGCCAGATCGATCGCCTCGGACCTGTCGCCGATTCCCACGCCGGGGCCATGGTGGTTCGTGGTTGGATCTCGCTGCTCACCGGCGACTTCGCCGATGCTCGCCGCTGCCTCACGAGGTCTCGGACCCTCGATCCGAACGACGACGAGGCCGGGATGATCGTCGCCCTGGCGATCATGACCCACATCGCCGCCGGCGACGTCGCACGTGCGCTCGACGAGGCTCGAAGCGTCGACGAGCCAGTCGAATCGACCCAGGCCATGACCCTCGGCGGGGCGCACCTGTGGGCGGGCGACTTCGATCGGGCGACGACACTGCTCAGCCAGGCGACGAACCTCGCGGTACGAGAGGGCAATGCATTCGTCGAAGCCGTCACGCCGATCTTTCGAGCCATCATCGACATCGAGTCCGGCGATGCCGCTGCAGCTCGCCGGCACGCCACCAACGCCATCGGCGTCGCGTCCGCGAACGGCTTCTCCGAGTTGGCCCAGACCGCGCTCGCCCACAGCGTTCTCGCCCGAACTGCGGCCGACCCCGAGACTGCGACGGCCGACGCCAAACGGGGCGCCGAACTGGCCCGACGATCGCCCGAGAGGATCATGCTCGCCTACGCCCTCGCCAGTGGAGGCGACGTCCTGAGCCACCACGCTCACCCCGACGGAGCGGCGCTGTTGCGAGACGCCAGGGCGATCGTCGATCGTTGCCCCGATCCCGGAGTTGCCGGGCAGTACCTGGCCCGGGTCGAGGCCCGGCACCACGTCTCCCACCCGGCACCGTCGATCCCCACGCTGGTCGAAGACCTGACAGATCGAGAGCTGGCGGTGCTGCGCTATCTCCCGTCGCAGCTCCCACAGCGAGACATCGCCAACGAGCTGTACGTGTCGCTCAACACGGTCAAGACCCACTGCAAGGCGATCTACCGCAAGCTCGGGGTCGGCGACCGCAAGGCTGCCGTCCAGGCTGCCCGCGATCTCCAGCTGCTCTAGCCGAACAACCCCACCCAGACATCGTGACTCGAGCTTCGGCCGGGCGGGAGGCAACAACCTCGGCGACGAGCAGCAGGCTGTAGCGTCACCAGCGAACGTCGAGCTCCTCCAGTCCGAGCACGAAGTTGCCGGCCCGCTCGGGCTGGGGTCCGCTGGGGTCGACCAGTTCGATGTCGGGCAAACGATCGAGCAGTTCCTCGAACAGGACGCGCAGTTCGAGCCGTGCCAACTGGGCACCGAGGCAGAAGTGCCTCCCGTTCGCACCGAAGGCGACATGGCGATTGGGCTCTCGTCGGATGTCGAAGTCGTGCGGGTTGTCGAACATCGCAGGATCGCGGTTGGCGGCGAGGTACAGCAAGAGCAGGCGGTCGCCCTCGAGGATCGACTGGCCACCCAGCTCGAGATCTCGGGTGGCCGTCCGATTCATGTTGCGCACCGGCGAGACCCAGCGGAGCATCTCCTCGATCGCGTTCGGCAGAAGCGAGCGATCCTCTCGCAGCGCCTGCCACTGGTCGGGATGCAACAGCAGGGCTTCGAGCCCGCCCGACATCACGTGCCGCGTGGTCTCGTCGCCGCCGACCAAGATGAGCATGGTCTCGTAGATCAGATCCTCGGTCGACAGCGGCTCGCCATCGGCATGGATCAGCAGGCTGATCAAGTCCTCGGCGTCAGGATCGGTCCGAGTTGCCATCTCCGACACGATGTATTCGGCCCACTCCATGACCGCGGCATGGACCTGTTCTCGGATCTCATCACCACCGATGGCAAACAGATCCGACCAATGCAGCAGCTTCGCCTCGTCGGCCAGCGGAAGCCCCATCAGGGTGGCGATCATGCGAAGTGGAATCGGCTTCGCGATGTCCTCGACGAAGTCGCAACGGCCCTGCTCGATCACGTCCTCGATCAGTTCGGTGACCGTGGCCCGGAGAAAGTCCTCGTGAGCGCTCACCCGACGCGGGGTGAAGCCGGAGCTCACGAGCCGACGTCGCCGAGTGTGATCCGGCGGATCGGCGTTGATCATCGAGGGCACGGAGCTCTCCGGCCGTGAGCCCTTCGCGCTGGTGAAGTCTTCCCAGTTGGCTTCGATCTGGCTCACGTCGGCGTGGCGGGTGATGGCCCAGATTCCGGTGTGGTCGTCCCAATAGACCGGTGCGTGCTCGTGCATCCAGTCGATCGCCGGCATGGGGTCGGCGTGGAAGGCGAGACCCATCACCTCGAGGCCGTCTCGCACCGGATGCTCGGGGGTGCGGTGGACGATGGTCGAACGATCGAACCGGTAGAGCTCTGCCTGACCCGAGTTCTCGCTCATCGACGGCAGATTAGGCGAGACGGCGCCGACGTTCATGTCCGAGGAGTCCGCGACCGAATGGCTGCAGACTCTCGACGCCAGGAGTCTCAGCGTGGCCGGAGTGACACCATCACCTGTCGAGGTTCACGTTTTGACCGCCAGCACCGAGCCGCCATCGACTCGATAGTTCGAACCGACGACGAAGGAAGCGATGCCACGTAGACCCCTCGGCCCCAGCCCTTCTCCACCATCGACGGCACGAGCGATCGAGCGATTCTCACCGGCGTCATGAAGTCGAGTTGCCACCCTTCGTCGTAATCGTCGTCGGTCAGTTCGAGTGGGTCGCCCTTCGCACTGGTCACCCCGGCTGTGTGCACGCACATGTCGGCGCCTCCGGTGATGACCGCAAACTTGTCGTGATTTGGAGGTCCATGTCATTTGCTCGTTTCGTCGTCAGGAGGTGCAGTTGTCAGGAGGCAGGACCGCTGATCCAGCGACCGGTCGAAAGGAGATCGTCGGCCTGAGCCGGACCCATCGTGCCCTTCTCGTAGGGCTCGAGTCTCCGGTCGAGGGAAAGCAGTGGTTCGACGATCCGCCAGGCGGCCTTCGTGTCGTCGATGCGGGCGAAGTGCCGCTGATCGCCGGCGAGGCCTCCCTCGAGGATCGTGGCATAGTCGCTCAACGCTCCGTGTCCCGACGGCGCGACCACTTCGAGCGTGGCCGGGGTCAGGCAGTGGGCCGAGTGCCCGTCTTCGGCAGGGGCGTCAGCCTGCAGCATCGCGACATCGAGCGAGATGCACTGGTCGGGCTTCAATCGGAACCGCAGGCGACTCGGAGCGTCGGGCTCGTCACTGAACACGACCACCGCCTCGGTGTAGGTGTCGGACAGTTCCTTGCCGGTGCGCAACCCGATCTCCACGCCGTTCCACCGCGGATTGTCGATGGTGAGCCGGCAGGCGACGAAGGTCTCGGTCTGAGAGTCGTCGGCGACGTCGTCGATGTCGAGGTATCCGTCGAACTGCCCGAGCACCACGGCCTCGGTGTCGATTGGCCGAATCGCGCCGAGCAGGTCGGCACGACAACGATCGAAGTCTGCAGCATCGATCTGGGTCGGATCTTCGTGCGCCGGAATGTCCATCAGCAACACGGCGATGGTCTGGAGAATGTGGTTCTGGACGACGTCCTCGATGGCTCCGGTTGCGTCGTAGAAGCTCCCTCGGCCGTCGACGCCGAACGCCTCCGCCATGGTGAATTCGATGCGTCGAACCGTGTCGCCGGCCAGCGCTCGCTCGAACAACGGGTTCGCGGCACGGAACGCCAGAAGATTCTCGACCGATGTCTTGGCCAGGAAGTGATCAACCATGAAGAGCCGGTCGGCCGAAAGCATGCTGGTGATCTGCTCGTGGAGCTCGGCGGCCGACTCGGCGTCCTTGCCGAACGGCTTCTCAACGATCAGACGGGTCGTCTCGGGCAGTGACGAGCCTGCGATCTGCTCGGCGAGGGCTGCAAACAGGTCCGGAGGGAGCGCGGCGTAGATGACCGGTCGCTCGGCCCCGTCGAGCTGGGCGGCGATCTCGTCGAAGGTCGCGGCCTCGGCGGAGTCGCCCTGCACGTACCGCAGGTCGAGGGTGCCTCTCAGTCCTCGCGCCGTGTCGCCGACGGCGTCGATGAACATGTCCCACAGCTCGTCATCGCTCCTCTCGGTTCGCCCGACGGCCAGGACCGGTCCCTCGATGAGGCCTTCGGTGGCGAGCTCGGCGAGTGCCGGGAAGAGCTTGTTCTCTCCCAGGTCTCCCGTGAGTCCGAACATGACGAGCGCGTCACCTCTCTCGGTGTATGTGGTGGTCACGGCCGTCTCCTTTCGTTGTCGAGTGCCTCGTCGAGGTGGACCGCCGCGCTGATCAGCGACAGATGGGTGAACGCCTGCGGGTAGTTGCCGAGCTGTTGGCCTGCGGGTGAGATGACTTCGCTGAACAGACCCAATGGGCCGGCGAAGGTCAGGATCTTCTCGAACATCGTTCGGGCTTCCTCGACCCTGCCCGCCCGTGTGAGCGCTTCGACGAACCAGAAGGAACAGATCGAGAAGGAACCGTCGTCGCCCTCGAGCCCGTCGTCGACGGCGTCGTTGTCGTACCGGTCGACGAGCACGCCGCGGACCAGCTGATCGCGCACGGCGTCGAGTGTCGAGAGCCATTTCGGATCCCCACCGGCTACGAAGTTCACGAGCGGCATCAGCAGAATCGACGCGTCGACCGTGTCGCCTCCGAAGGTCTGGGTGAAGGCACCGAGTTCGTTGTTCCATCCCTTCTCGGTGATCGTTTCGTGGATCTCGTCGCGTGTGCGCCGCCACCGTTCGAGGTCGGCCGGTCGCCCTCGGGACGTCGCCATTCGGATCCCTCGGTCGAGCGCAACCCAGCACATCAGCGCCGACGACGTGAACCGGTCGCGTCCGGAGCGGACCTCCCAGATGCCGTCGTCGGGTTGATCCCAGTTCGCACAAACCCAGTCGATGAGCACTCGCAGCTCGCTCCAGGTGTCGAGCGACAGTCCCTCACCGGCCCGGTCGGCGAGATACATCGAGTCGAGCAACTCGCCGTAGAGGTCGAGTTGCAGCTGCCCCGAGGCGCCGTTGCCGATGCGTACCGGCCCGACCCCTCGGTACCCGCTCCAGTGCTCGAGTTCGGTCTCCGGGAGATCGCCGTTGCCGTCGAGATCGTAGAGGGGCGAGAGCAGGCCGTTTTCGTCGTCGCTCTTGCAGTTCGACACTCGTTCGAGCAGCCATCCGGTGAAGGCCTCGGCCTCATCGACGAAACCGAGTTCGAGGAAGGCATAGAGGGTGAAGGCGGCGTCTCGAATCCAGACGTAGCGGTAGTCCCAGTTGCGGTCGCCTTCGAGCGTCTCGGGCAGACTCGTGGTCCCCGCAGCGATCATCCCGCCAGAGCTGCGGTGGGTGAGCGCCTTCAACACCAGGGCCGAACGGTTGACGGTCTCTCGCCACCTTCCCCGATAGGTGCTGGACGAGATCCACTCCCGCCAGTACGCCTCGTTGTGTTCGGAGAGCGTGTCCCAGTCCTGTTCGACGATGTCGCCGAGCGTGAACACTACGGCTTCGCCTTCGCTCAGCGTGAACGAGGCCTCGACCGCATCGTCGGTCGCGACCAGTTCGACGTTGGCTGCGACATGCAGCGTCTCGGATCCGATGTCGATGCCGACCCGGCCGTCCTCGTCGGTCGACATCTTGGTGTCGCCCCGGCCGTAGTCCGGACGGATCTTCATCGACGACGACATCTGCACGTCACCTCGCACACTGCACACCCGTCGGACGAGGGCCTGCGTGTCGCCGATGACGTTCAGGAAGTCCTCCACCTCGACGATGCCCGACCGGTGCTGGAATCGGGTGACCATCACGTTCGTGTCGGGGATGTACAGCTGTCGCTCGTCGAAATCGACGTCGCTCGGCCAGATCGACCAGAAGCCTCCGTCGTCGTCGAGCAGGCAGCCGAAGATGCTGGGCGAGTCGAAGCGCGGCCAGCACATCCACTCGACCGTCGCACCGCGTCCGATGAGGGCCAGCGTCTCGAGGTCGCCGATCACCCCGTGAGCGCCGATTGGTGTTGGCTTGCGTTCGGACATGCGATGCGCCCTACCCCGTACCCGCGCCGTTCAACCCGCTTCGCCTGCATCGACGCAACATCCGATGGACGACATCGCCGATCGACGCACCGACTCGTCGATCCCCCTCGGCGCTTCCTTGTGATTCGGTTCTCTCGCAAGCCGCAAAGGCTGACCGCCCGACCGGCCGGATGCACCCGATGGTCGGGCGGCAGACGGGCCACGTTGCCCGAACGAGTCCTCGGTCGCCGTCAGTCGACCGAGAAAGCGACCTCGATCGTCACCTGCCAGCGATCGACCTTGCCTTGATCGTTGACATTGGCGCGAATGTCCTCGACCGTCATCCACGTCTGTCCATGTACTTTCTCAGCCGACGTACCGAGCGCCACCAAGGCCGCTGCTTCGATTCCGTCAGCCGATTCGCCGACCAATTTCTCCATCTTGAACGTCGTGTCTGCCATGTCGAGCTCCTCTACGAACCCCCGAAACGGTTCCGGCGGTACGAATTGCGTACCCGGCCTCTGCGATCTCAACCATGCCTGGGCGGCGCAACCAACCTGGCTGTGCGACCAAACGCTTGGGACACCCTCGAGGGACTTCCCGGTTTGGACCTTCGCCTGGCGGGTAGTTCCTCCTCCACACAAAGCCGCTCGAAACTCCGCATCGGTATGATCGGCGGCGCGCGTTTCGGCATCGAAGGCCGGCTGGCCGGCGGGCTCGAGACCTGCTGGCCCGGGCGGTCGGGCTCAGCTCATTGGGGCACGAGGTCACGGTCTTCGCCGGAACCGGTCCGAGCAGGCAGCTCGCACTGGTCTTCAAAGCGAGCCGCTCTCATACTCCGACTATCACCCTTCGGCATCTGCACGCGCAGAAGTCTCCATGCCGCCGGAGCAGTTCATGGCCGAGCATCACGCCGCGGGACCGTCCACCATCAGTGGCACCGTCCTCGACACCCCTGATCCACCATCTCGATTCGATCGTGGCGAACGCTCGAGTGTTCAAGCGGAAGTGGGGTCGTTGGCCGATGGAGGGGTGGTTGGGAGCGTTCGCCGATCAGGGTCTTGTGCATTGGGACGATGAGAGACTCGAACTCGCAGACGGGCGGACCTGAGCTGTGTCGAGACTGAGATCCAAGGCTGCCCGTTCACTCTGCGGATCGACAGACGAGCGCCATGACGGCGACATCGTCGTCACGTTCAGGAGCGAATTCGTTGACGCTCGCCTCGATACGGTCCACGATCTCCTGCGCCGACCCAGGCTCGACTGTCGACACCAGTGCGTGCAGCGACTCGAGTCCGAACATCGTTCGGTCGCCGGGGCAGCGACTCTCGTTCAGACCGTCGGTGTGCACCACGAGAATGTCACCGGGCCGGAAGTCGAATCTCTCGGTCGTGAAATCCTGCGCAGCAAAGCCAAGTCCGATCGGCCGGCCGTTGGCTCCCGTCTTCTCCTGGACCGGTGAGCCGGGCCGGAGGAAGACCGGATAGGGATGGCCGGCGCGTGCAAGGGTCACCTCGTGCGGCGAGGTCGAGGTGTCGAGGACGAGGTACACGACCGTGGCGAACTGGCCGTCGTTGGTGCCGTCGGCCTGGATTGCATGGTCGACGGCTGACAGGACGTCACCGGGATCGTTGTGGTGGACCCCGGCGGAGCGAATCGTGTAGCGAATGAGTGAGGTCAGTCGAGCCGCTTTTGCTCCGTGTCCACACACGTCACCGACAACGAACCCCCACCGTCTGTCTGGGAGTGGAAACACATCGTAGAAGTCTCCGAGCAGGAGGTCTCCGTCGGTCGCAGCTTCGTACCAGGCTCCCAGATCGACTCCGGGAATCTCCGGGAGCGACGGCGGAAGCAGACTCGTGCGCAGTGTGTCGAGTATCTGCGAGAAATGAACCGACTGAGCGACGGCTTGGTGGCTGGTCGTGTTCGCCTCTGCAAGTTCGACCCGCATCTGCAGCTCTCTCGACGCCACGTTGGCCAGCTTGTGCAGCGTATTTCGATCGCCCTCGGTCCAATCTCGAACGCGCTCGTCGACGACGCAGAAGGTTCCCAGTGTCTGACCGTCGAGCACCACCGCGCAGCCGGCCCAGGCCTTGACGTTCATCGATTCGATCGAGGGGTTGCCCTTTGTCGTCGGGTCCGCCGTCGTGTCTCCCACGATCAGATCCGCACCCCCGGATTCGATGACGTAGCGACAGAACGAATCCTCGACCGAGTTCTGTCGCGTTCCGTCATGGATGCCGAAGGTGGACTTCCAGAACGAACGCTCGGCATCGACGACCGTCATGAAGGCGAACGGGGCGTCGAGGACGTGGGCGGCGGCGCTGGTGAGTTCGTCGAACACCACCTCGCGTTTGGAATCGAGCAGTCTGGATCTCTCGACTGCTGCCAGTCTTTCGGGGTTCTCGACCAACATGGACACAAAATACACAGAGTGACGAGGCCTGTCACCAGCTCGCTGCATGTCGACACGTTTGAACCCGCGACATCCGGGAACATCTGTGTGATGAAAGCTCAGAACGTCGGACAGGCAGGACTTCAAGGGTGGCGACGAAAGGTCGCCGACGCAGTCGCGACCCCGGTGGCCAAACGGTCCTCGAAGGCGAGCGAAGACGACATACGCGCCGCCATCGGTGCGCTGTTCCTTGCGCTCACGATCATGTACGTCGTGCAGGCCCTCAAGGAAGTCTTGGCCGACTCCTAGCGCAGTCTTGGCCGACTCCTAGCGCAGTCTTGGCCGACTCCTAGCGCGGTCGTCGATGACCTGCGGCGGGTGCGCCGAGACAAGAGGTCCGGCGATGACGATCAGATCAGGCGACGTTGCCCCACGAACATGCAGTACGGACCATGTGGGGGCGTGTCCGATGTCGGCGCGTGCGAGGCTCCATCTGTTGAATGTCCCTTCGTCGACGGGCGTGAACTTCGTTGGCCGGTCGAGCGCATCGGATACAGACGTGCGGACGCACCGGAGACCGACGTGCCGGAATTCATCGTCGACCTCCGACCTGACATCTCGAAGGTCGCCGAGCTTCGAGGGGTCGCCGCATGGTTCGTTTCCTCAAGATATTCCTTACTCGTCGGCGACCACGTCGACGAGATCCACGAGCACACGCCGCCGCTGGTTGCCCGGGCACTGATCCACGCCGGTACGCGGGCGGTCGTGACGCTCAGTTGCCGAGACCGCAGCGTCGAGCCCTTGTCTGACTCACCTACCACGTGGTCCCCGCTGAAGTCATGGCCGAGACCGTGGTGACCTCGACGGCGAGTCCGTTGTTGGCGATGTAGCGAGACAGCGTCGTTCAGAACGCCGTGCTCGGAAGATCGGTCGTGCCGTCCTCGAGTGCGTCACAGATCGTTCGTGCGACGCTCGCCGGCGACAACCCTGCGGGCATCTGCGGCGCCTGCCCCTCGATCGCACGGTCGAGGAGACCGGTCTCGGTGTGTGGCGGTCGAGCGTCGATCACCCGCAGCTTCTGCCGGCGGGCTTCACGGGCGAACGCTTCGCCGAAGGCGCGAGTTGCCGCTTTCGAGGCACCGTAGGCGGCCATCCCCGGAAGGTTCCGTTCGGCGATCACCCCGGAGATGTTGACGATAGCTCCGCCTGATCCCAACCGCGGAAGTGCGGCTTGGGCGAGCATGATCGGCAGAAACGTGTTCGTCAGGAACAGTTCCTCCATCGCGTCGACCGAGAGTTCCGCGACCGGTCCGAACGAGACGACGCCGACGGCATTGATGACGACGTCGAGCTTTCCGGCGTGCGCCAATGCTGCCGACACGGCCGCAGCACAACCCTCGGGGGAACGCAGGTCGGTGGCCACGCGTGCTCCTGCCACGAGTTCGTCCAGGGCGTCGGCGCGTCGTGCGACCGCGGTCACCATTGCACCTCGAACCTGGAGCTCGTGACCGAGCGCCCGGCCAATTCCTCCGGTGGCCCCGGCGAGCAGGACGGAGCAACCACGCAAGCTGTATGTCTGATTCACGCCGCCACCTTTGCGGTGTCGGGCATCGTGACCGTGATGACCGCGACGGTGAGATCGTGTTCGGCGCAGAAGTCGACGAGGTCTTCGGCGGGCATGTCCGCTCCGAGATGGTGCACGTGCCAGTTGTCCTCACGCATTGCGACGGCCGCCATCGTCGTCGGCAACGAGTGGCGATCGCCTGACAACGACGCGACGAGTGCGGTCCCCCGACGTCGCCCACGTGGGTTGGGCATGAACTCGCCGAGGATTCGTTCGACGATCGCCGACGCTCGATGCTCGGTCCAGATCGGGAGCTCGCCATCGTGCCACGATTGGCCGATGCGGCGCAGGGCCGGGACGAGCACGCTGCCGATGAGATCGACCATCGACGACCCCTCGTCGACGAGTTTGCGGACGATGGTGCCGACCGACTTTTCGTCGCCCTCGACAAGCGCGCCGCGTACACGGTCGGCAGATCGGGCGAGCCGAGACGAATTCGGCGGCTGGGGTGCGGTCGGCATTCGGCGAGCTTCGCCGAGTGCAGCGAGGTCGCCTCGCTCGACGACGTAGCGACCACCGACCATCTGTGCGTCGAGCCAGCCGCTGCGCACCCAGCGATAGGCGGTTTGGTAGTGCACGCCCAGTTCGTCAGCCGCTGCTTGGAGGTCGAGCGGCTCGTCTGCATTCACGAGCTCAGGCTAGACAACCCGAATCAGCATTTGATGATAACCAAGACTGAACTGAGTGCACCTGGACCTCACGGCCCCGAAGACGGGAACGAACACGAGCTAGTGATGCTGCCAGCCGGGACGGTTGAGGTAGGTCTCTCGGTAGTACGACGCATTCGAGAGTGATCCGGCGGCCACTTTGTCGACGATGACGGTCACGTGAGGATGAAGTTGGAGAGACGATGCCGGCACCATCGAGGTGATGGGGCCTTCGACGGTTCGAGCGACGGGGTCTTCCTTCGATTCGCCAGTGGCGATGAGGACGAGGTGGCGGGCGTCGAGAATCGTCCCGATGCCCTGGGTCAGCACGTGGCGAGGCACCGCATCGATGTCGTCGTCGAAGAAACGAGCATTGTCGACCCGTGTCATGTCGGTCAACGTCTTGATCCGAGTGCGAGAAGCCAAGGAGGACGTGGGTTCGTTGAAGCCGATGTGCCCGTCGCCCCCGAGCCCCAGAATCTGCAGGTCGATGCCGCCGGCGGCTGCGATCTGTGCTTCGTAGCGTTCACCGGCATCTTGCAGATCGTTGGGCGAGTCGGACGATCCATCGGGCCCGAAGAGCGCTTGTGGTGGCAGATCGATGTGGTCGGTCAGCTCCCGTTCGATGAATCTCCGGTAGGCCTCCGGATGGTCGGCGGGCAACCCCACATACTCGTCGAGGAGGAAAGCGGTGACGTTCGCAAAGCTGACGAGGCCTGCCTCATGGCGAGCGATGAGTTCCCTGTAGAGGGGAAGCGGCGAGCTGCCGGTTGCCAGCCCGAGGACGGCATCTGGCCGGTCGGTGAGCTGCTGCGTGACGATCTCTGCGGCGATGATCCCGACAGCAGCGGGGGTTTGGGCGATGACGACTTCCATGTTGGGCAAGCTTTCTGGGCGGGTCTAGACCACTTCGACCGGAAGACGGTGTTGGGCAGTCGGGGCGACGTAAGCGAGGCGTCCACGACACACGGTCGCTGCGACGGTGAGATCCGGCTCGAGCAGAACGATGTCTGCCAGGCCGCCCGGCTCGATGGAGCCGGCGTCGTCGGCCCTGACCAGACGCGCGGGGGTGGTCGTTGCGGCCCGCACGGCATCGGCGATCGAGCAGCCGGTGAAGGCGACCGCATTACGCACGGCCTGATCCATGGTGAGCATGCTGCCGGCGAGTGCGCCATCGGCCTGTCGAACACACTCCCCGTCCGACACGATGTCCCGATCACCGAAGCCGAAGGTCCCCGCTGGGCATCCCATCGGCGCCACCGCGTCCGAGATCAGGGCGATGCCCTCCGGGCCCTTTGCGTTCCAGGCGGCATGGACGACGGTGGGGTGAACATGGATTCCGTCGAGAATCATCCCCGCCACGATCCTGGATTCCGCAAGGGCCAACGCCAGGAGGGAGGGGTCCCGATGCGTCAGTGGAGACATCGCATTGAAGAGGTGGGTGACCGCCGTGGCGCCGGCGGCCACGGCGCTTGCCGCCTCATCGGCCGTGGCTTCGGAGTGCCCGCACGAGACGACCACGCCGCGGCGCACCAGCTCTTCGATGACGTCGAGCGCACCCGCCAGCTCAGGTGCGATGGTGACAAGGCGAATACCTCGGTCCGCGCTCCAGCCCTCGATCACGTCGAGCGACGGAGCCGACAGGAACAACTCCGGGTGGGCACCCTTCCGGGCGGCGCTGAGCATGGGTCCCTCGAAATGGAGACCGATCGGGGTGGCGCCGACATAGCCGGGCGGCGGGTCGGCGAGCGCCTTCATGGCGGCGTCGGTGCTCGCTTTCGCCGACGTGATGATCGTGGGCAGAAATGAGGTCACTCCTTGCCGCGGAAGTATGGCGCCGAGTTTCCACATCGAACTCGGGTCACTCAAGAGGTCGAACCCGTACCCACCGTTGATCTGGATGTCGACGAACCCCGGGGCGACCAGGAGGCCGTCGGCATCGATGATCGGCCCATCGTCGGGCGGACCGAAGCCCACGGCCTGAATGTGTTCGCCGACAATCGTCAGGTCGACGGCACCGGCAGCCTCGCCGCCGATGATCACCCCGCCGTTCAGACGAAGGCGGCTCACCTCCGTGACCGGCTCCCTCGAGGTGTGCCTCGAGCTCATGAGATGATGCCTGCAACCTGTTGGTGACGGCCCCCAGGCCGAGACTCAGACAAGTTCTGAGTGATGGGGCGTGTCGCCCAACTCGGTCTGGAGCTCGCGCAGTCGAGCCCGGAGTTCGGCAGTCTTCTCTTCGAAGCCCTCGCATCCGTAGACGTTGTTGAGCTCGTCGGGATCGGCTTCGAGGTCGTAGAGCTCCCACTCCGGTGGGTAGATCGCCGACCCACAGCCGGGCAGTCCGAGACCGTCGTTGTAGAAGTAGATGAGCTTCCACCGCTCCGTGCGCACACCGTAGTGAGCAAAAGCGTGGTGCCAGATGTCGTCGTGCTCGTAGTAGCGGTAATAGACAGCGTCGGCTTGCGGCGCATCTTCACCGGCAGCGTGCGTGAGGAAGCTCGCCCCCTGCATCCGTTCGGGGATGTCCAAGCCGGCAGCATCGAGGATCGTCGGAGCGATGTCGACGTTGGTGACCAGAGCCTCCACCGCCGTACCGGCCGGGATGCGATTGGGATAGCTCATCACGAACGGCATCTGGATCGACTGTTCGTACATGAATCGTTTGTCGAACCAGCCGTGGTCGCCGAGGAAGAAGCCTTGGTCGGAGGTGTACATCAGGAGCGTGTCGTCGAACTGCCCTCGAGCCCGCAACCAATCGGTGACTCGTCCGACGTTGTCGTCGACCGACGCCACGCACTCGAGGTAGTCCTGCATGTAACGCTGGTACTTCCACAGCGCCAACTCGTCCTTCGACAACCCCTCGGGCGGGAGTTGCTTCAGGTCGGTCATGCTGAGGTATTCGGCGATTCGCATCGTTGCGTGCTTGGCCGCGGTGGTCCGAGTCGCGTAGTCGTCGTCGAAGGTCGACGGGACCGGGATCGGGTCGGCGTAAAGGCCGACGTGCTTCGGTGAGGGCTCCCACGGTCGGTGCGGTGCCTTGTGGTGGATCAGGATGCAGTAGGGCTCGTCGCCTCCGTTCTCCATCCAGTCGAGGGAGAGATCGGTGATGATGTCGGTGGCGTAGCCCTCCACCACCCGGGTGCCGTTCTCATCGACGAAGCGAGGATTGAAGTACTCGCCCTGGTCGATGAGAACGTCGTAGTAGTCGAAGCCCCGAGGCCGGTGCTCGTCGCCATCACCGAGGTGCCACTTGCCCACGATCGCCGTGCGGTAGCCCGCATCCCGAAGTGAGTCGATGAACGTGAGCTGGCTCGTGTCCATCGGCGTGACCAAGGTGTAGACCTCGTTGACGTGTGAGTAGGTCCCGGTCAGGATCGACGCCCGACTCGGGGTGCACAGCGCATTGGTGCAGTAGCAGTGATCCAAACGGGCGCCGCTCAAAGCGATCTCGTCGATCCTCGGGGTGACGTTGACCACCGAGCCGTATTCTCCGATGGCGTGGGCCGCGTGGTCGTCCGTGACGATCAGCACGATGTTTGGGGATGTCGTCATTGCTTCTCCTGGATGCATGCGTTGGGCAGATGGCCTACGGGGCTGTCGAGATGTGCTGGTTACAGATCCGCGAGCGGATACGTGATCGGGACCCACTTCTGTTCCCGCATGGCCTGGTAACCGGCGTCGACGATCGTGTTGTCGATGACACCGTCACGGAACGTCTGGCTCGGGACTTCGCCTGCGTTGAACGCATGCACGAAGTGCTCGAGTTCAGCGTGGAAACCGTAGGTGAACGTTTCTTCGGGCACAGGGTGCAGCCAACCGGTGTTGCTGCCGGCCTTCTCGACGACGACACCGGCGTTGCCGCCGGTGAACATCTTGATGCCGTTGCCGCCCGTCTCGTCGACCTGGATCCAGCCGTCGCTGCCGTGTACCTCGGTCCGGACATCGAGTCCGGCCACGTGGGTCCACGACGATTCGACCTGGACCATGCGGCCGTCGGCGAATCGGAGCATGACGAGGATGTTGTCTTCGACCTGCACGTCTTCACGATGCAGTCGATCACCCCATGCGAAGGCTTCCACCGGGGCGGCACCGTCGAGCATGAGCCTGCCGACGGCGACGCAGTGAATGCCGAGACCGCGCAGCGGCCCGCCACCCATGCGTTCGGCATCGAGGGCGTGGACATGCGGATGGCCGTGGGCTTCACGGGAGCGAACCCAGAGCACCTTGCCGATGGCGCCACTCTTCACGTAGCCGTGGGCGGCAGCCAGGCCTGGTGCGAACACTGCCGATTCGGCGTAGCCGTGCCACACACCGGCTTCGGTGACTGCGGCCAGGCATTGTGCTGCCTCCGGGCCTGATCGACCGAGCGGCTTGGTGCAGATGACACCGATGCCTGCCTTCGCCAGCGTCTCGACGACTGGCACGTGAAGGTCATGCGGGAGAGCGATGATGGCGAGGTCGATGTCGCCGCGGGCGGCGACTTCTTCCACGGTGGCGGCCGTGTCGGGCACGCCGTACTTGTCAGCCAGAGCTCTGGCCGAGGCGGCCGTTCGAGACATCACGACCGCCACCTCGTGCCCCCGGATCGAACCGAGGGCACGAAGGTAGTGATCTGCGATGAATCCGGCGCCGAGAACTGCAAC
>RCMY010000371.1_pt1 | contig 45762 bp, 41 predicted proteins | sample 2041341 | NCBI WGS metagenome assembly RCMY01 (sample SAMN09708234, study PRJNA481090) | Marine sediment metagenome, whole genome shotgun sequencing project.
GATGGTTTTACTTGTTTGGATTGCCAAGATATGAATGAAGAAAATGAAGAAGAAAATCCGGAATCGGTAAATATGAAAATCAATGGTAAAGGAGTTCATATTGAAATAGTTGACGAAGCAAGACAAAAAGCAGAGGTGAAGCTCAATAAAAATGGTTTGACTATACAAAGAACGAAAGATTCTATATAGAAATTGATTTGAGATTGTAATAAAATTTATGCATTAAAAATTAAGAACTAAAAAATAAAGATCCATGAAAAATCTAACAAAAACCTTGTTACTATTATTTGTTACTGTTGCTTTAACCTCTTGTTTTTTTGACGGTGTTAAAGGAAATGGCAATGTTGTTTCAGAAACTAGAAAATTATCTAACGATTTTACGCAAATTAATGCAGGAAACGGCTTACAAGTTTTTCTTACAAATAGCGCTAAAATTTCATTAGAAGTAGAGGCTGATGAAAACTTGCACGAGCTCATTGAAACTTATGTCGATAACGGTACTTTATATATTAAAACTACGAAAAATATTGGCTATGCAAAAGCTAAAAAAGTATACGTATTTGCTGATAAATTAAATGAAATTGATGTTCACAGTGGTGCTGAAATAATTTCGGATAACACTTTTAAAGCAAGTAATTTTAAAATAAATGCGAGTAGTGGTGGCGGAATAAATATGCGCTTATCAGTACAAGATTTGATTTGTGATACTTCAAGTGGAGCAAGTTTGACTTTAAAAGGAACAACCAAATCAATTAAGGTGAATTCTACAAGTGGCAGTAACTTAAATGCTTATAATTTAGAGTCTTTAAGCTGTGATGTAGATGTTTCTAGTGGAGCAAATGTACGATTGAATGTTAGTGATATTTTCAATGGAAGCGCATCAAGCGGTGGAGGAATTACATATAAAGGAAATCCGGAAGTAGCAAAAAGTAGCAAAAGTTCGGGTGGAAGTATTACAAATGAAAAATCGTAATTAATTAGGTAGTTTCATTTAAAATAATACTTCTTGCATGATTGATGTATTTTCTTCCGATTGGGATTCTTTTTTTACCAAGTAAAACAGAATTTCCTTCTACGGCATCAATCTTATCAAGAGCAACTACAAAAGACCGATGAATTCTCAAAAATTGATTTTTTGGCAATTCTTCGGTTATTCCTGTTAAAGATTTATGAACCAGATAATCACCAGTTTTAGAAAAAACTTTGATATAATCTTTCAAGCTTTCGATAAACAGAATATCGTGATACTTGACTTTTATCAAGACTTTTTCAACCTTTAAAAAGATAAAAGATTTATCCGTTTGATTCGTACCCTTTGCTAAAGAACTATCCTTATACATTTGTTGATTTACCTTATTCATCGATTTTAAAAAACGTTGAAACGGAATTGGTTTTACCAAATAATCTAAAACATCTAAATCAAAACATTCTACTGCAAATTCCCGATAGGCGGTTGTGATGATAAAGTTAAGTTTAGCATCCATACTTCGAATAAAATCTAAACCATTCATTTTAGGCATGTTAATGTCTAAAAAAACAACATCTATTTTGTTTTTTTCAATAGAAGTTATGGCTTCCATAGGATTTGTATATGAACCAATTAACTCCATTTCAGGAAAATCTGCTAAATGAGTTTCGATAATTTTTGCCGCTAAAGGCTCATCATCAATAATGATACATTTAATTTTCATGAATAGGAATTTTTAAAAAAACTTTAAATTTATTATTACTTTTAGCGGTGTCTAAGGTAAAATTATTTTTATAAAGTAACTGCAATCTTCGCTTGACATTTTCTATTCCGATACCGTGTTTTAGGCTGTTTTTATTTAGGTTCTGAAAAGAATTCTCAACGGTAAAGAAAAGAAAATTGTTCTTAATTTCAAAGTGGATATCTACATTAATATTCTCATTATTCTTTGCTCCATGTTTAAAGCAATTTTCTATAAATGGTAAAAAAAGAAGCGGTGGAATTTCTATAGAATCAATATCTCCGGTAATTTCTAAATTTGCTTTAATTTTATTTCCATATCGCAGTTTTTCCAGTTCAAGATAACTATAAATATAATTGATTTCTTTTAAAAGTGAGATTTTGCTCTCTTTTACTTCATACAAAACATACTGCATGATCTCTGATAGTTTTAAGACTACATCTGGAGCATTTGGGGAGTTTTCAATAACTAGTGCGTATAAATTATTTAAAGTATTAAAAAAGAAATGAGGTTGTATCTGGCTCTTTAAAAAGTCTAATTCGGTTCTTAACTGAATTTTTTGTAATTCGTCATTTTTTCTTTTTTCACGAATCCAGTCATGTGTTAATTTAATGGCAGAAACTAGGGAAATAACATAAAGTTCACCTAAGGTAACAGCTATTATATGGTTGAATGTGAAAGCATTTTGTACGCCATCGGCCTCAGGCCAAATATTTTTCGTGACTAAAACAAAGTTTAAACCTGTTCGAAGTAAATACAATAAAAGTAGAGAAGAAGCCAACCAAAAGAAAAAAGCACCAAATTTTCTCTTGAGTAAGTATTTTGGTATCAAATAATAAATTACAAAATACGTAACCGGAATATGTAAAGAAAATTCAACAAGGTTTGATTTAAGCGAATACCAGTAATCGTTAAAATAACTACCCCAACGAATAAAATTAAACAAGAAGTAACCCAACCAAAAAAACACATGGTATCGAACGGGAAATTTAAATTTTTCAATAATATGTAATGGCATGTTTTTCGGTTTATCACAACAAAGCTAAAGTTATTTTTAAAATAATGAAAAATGCTTTAAAGTATATGTAAACATTAGTTGCTATTTTTAGTAATAGGAGAGAGGTTTCGACCATTACTTTTTATTTTTACTGGTCAATAAATGAGTTCTATTCGTTAATTGATGTTATTTGTCGAATATTTTTTTCAATTTCAACTAATTCATTCAACTTTGTTGCTTTAATGAAATAATTTGATTTGAGATTAAAGTGTGTCAAAATAATTTATTAAAAAATAAAGAAAATATCTAATTTTATTGACATCAATACTTTATAATGTCATAACTACATAAATCATCATTTAATTAACATCTATGGAAGTCAATTTAAAACACACAGAAGCTGGTAAATTTGAAGAAACAAGATTTGAAAAAATACACAATGTTATTTTTGACAATTCTGATACCGCTTCAATAAAAGTTGCGCGAGAAATTGCCGATTTGATCAAAGAAAAACAAAAAGAAAAAAAACCTTGCGTTTTGGGTTTGGCAACAGGCTCTTCGCCAATAATGGTTTATGAAGAATTGGTGAGAATGCATGCAGAAGAAAATTTAAGTTTTCGCAATGTAATTACCTTTAATTTGGATGAATATTATCCGATGGATATTGAAAACACCCAAAGTTACCATTACTTCATGCATGATCATTTATTTAACCATATTGATATTTTGCCAGAAAATATTCATATCCCTAATGGAAAAATTCCTCAAGATGAAATTCATCAATATTGTATTGATTATGAACTACAAATTAAAGAGGCAGGAGGTTTAGATTTTCAACTTTTAGGTATTGGTAGATCTGGTCATATTGGTTTTAACGAGCCGGGTTCGCATTACAATTCTGGGACAAGAAATATTACGTTAGACCATATTACAAGAGTCGATGCAGCACCGTCATTTTTAGGTATTGATCATGTGCCTAGAGTTGCTATAACAATGGGAATTAGTACGATACGAAAAGCAAAAAGAATTGTTCTATTAGCTTGGGGTATCAATAAAGCGACTGTAATTAAAGAAACTATTGAAGGTGAAATAACTTCAGATGTACCAGCATCATATTTACAAAATCATGATAATGTAACGTTTGTTTTAGATGAAGGAGCTGCAGCCGAATTAACCCGAATTAAAACACCTTGGTTGGTTAAAAATTGTATCTGGACGGAAGACCTTATCAGTAAAGCGGTAGTTTGGCTAAGTGAGTTGTTAAATAAATCAGTTCTTAAAATTGAAGACAAAGATTATAACAATCATGGTATGTCAAGTTTATTGGTAGAACAAGGTTCTGCCTATGACTTGAATATAAAAATGTTCAACAAATTACAGCATACCATTACAGGTTGGCCAGGTGGAAAACCTAATGCCGATGACTCAAACAGACCAGAAAGAAATACACCTTCCGTGAAACGTGTGATAGTTTTTAGTCCGCATCCTGATGATGATGTTATTTCAATGGGAGGAACTGTTGATCGTTTGGTTGAACAAGGGCATGAAGTGCATATTGCATATCAAACTTCAGGTAACATTGCCGTTGCTGATGAAGAAGCGCTAAAATTTGCAGAAGTTTCTTTAGCCCTTAACGGAAAAGACACGAATTCTCAAAAAATTATTAACGACATCAAATCTAAAAAAGAATACGAAATTGATACGGTTGAGGTACGTAATTTAAAAGGTTTGATCAGAAGAAAAGAATCTGTTGCTGCAACTCGATATTTAGGTTTGGCAGATGAAAATGTACATTTCTTAGACTTGCCATTTTACGAAACAGGTAGAGTTAAGAAAAATAAATTGAGTGAAGAAGATATACGTATCATGAAAGACCTTATTACCACTATTGAGCCACATCAAATTTATTCTGCTGGCGATTTAGCTGATCCACACGGAACTCATAAAGTTTGTTTAGACTCTTTATTTATGGCGTTAGAGCAGTTAAAAGGAGAGAAATTCATACAAGATTGTTGGGTTTGGTTATACCGTGGTGCATGGCACGAGTGGGAAACTCATGAAATCGAAATGGCTGTGCCAATGAGTCCTGGTCAGGTTCTGAAAAAAAGACAAGCAATATTTTACCACCAATCACAAAAAGATGGCGCAATGTTCCAAGGTGATGACTCCAGAGAGTTTTGGATGCGGGTAGAAGATAGAAACAAAATAACCGCAAAAAAATACAATGATTTCGGTTTATCTGATTATGCTGCTTTAGAAGCTTTTAAAAGATATCATTTTTAACAATTAATTTGAGTTTTTTTTAACCCGTCATTTAGTGCATTTATTCAAAAGGCAATAATTCTAAATAGCGGGTTTTTTATTTTCCAGTTATCCCTTAATTCAGTGACATGCTTTAACGGTTTCTAACACAATTAAAACCACTAACATGAGAAGTTTAATTCTGATTATCCTAATAAATATATGGTTCACACCGCTTTTTGCACAAGATCAAACCAACCAAAAATATAACTTGATGCCATGGCCACAAGAATTGGTTGAAGGAAATGGAAATTTTGCCATTACCAAAGATTTCACCATAAATATTCAAGATAAATCGAATGAAAATGAAAGAGTATATGAAGCTTCTACTCGTTTTTTAAGAACGTTGACAAATAAAACTGGCGTTTTTATCAATCAGGGTTTTGTGTACAGAGAAACAAAAAATAACAACCCTTCGTTGCTTATTATCTTTGATGCAACAGAAGTGGTGAAACTTGGTATTGATGAATCTTATGTTTTAATCATCTCTCCAAAACAAATAAAAATTACGGCTAAAACAGATATAGGTGCGATGCATGGCCTAAATACATTATTGCAATTGATTTCGGTTGAAAAAGGAAATTTTGTTTTTCCTGAAGTTAGCATAAAAGATGCACCAAGATTTGAATGGAGAGGTTTGATGCTAGATGTTGCCCGCCATTTTATGCCTGTTGACGTGGTAAAACGAAATCTTGACGCAATGGCTTATGTAAAAATGAATGTTTTTCATTGGCATTTATATGATGATCAGGGTTTTAGAATAGAATCAAAAAAATTACCAAATCTTACTTTAAAAGCTTCTGATGGTTTGTTTTATACGCAAGAACAAATTAAAGATATTGTGCAATATGCAGATGCTCGTGGAATTCGGGTGATGCCTGAAATTGATGTTCCCGGACACGGAACAGCTTTTGCAACTGCTTATCCGGAAATAGCAAGTAAAGACACAGTTTATGAATTGGAGCGATATGCGGGTATTTTTAATCCGACTTTAGATCCGACTAACGAAAAAACATACGAAGTTTTAGAAACATTGTTCGCTGAAATCGCACCACTTTTTCCTGATGTATATTTTCATATTGGAGGTGATGAAAATGAAGGCCATCATTGGGATGAGAATCATGACATTCAAAAATTCATGCAAGAAAACAAGCTAAAAAACAACCATGAATTACAAACTTATTTTAATATTCGTTTGCAAAAGATTTTACAAAAACAAGGAAAAATCTTAATGGGTTGGGATGAAATTATGACCGATAATATGCCTAAAGATGCCATAATACATTCATGGAGAATTGTAAAAGATGGTCAAGATCCTAAACAAATTGAAGTGGCAAAAAACGGATATAAAACAGTGTTGTCTAGCGGATATTATATTGATTTATTATTTTCGGCAGAAGATCATTATTTAAACGATCCGGTTCCGACTGGTTATGATCTAACCAAAGAGCAAGAAGCATTAATAATTGGTGGAGAAACAACAATGTGGAGTGAATTAGTTACACCGTTAACCATTGATTCTAGAATTTGGCCGAGAACGGCTGCAATTGCAGAACGATTTTGGTCTGCAAAAGAGATCAGTGATGTTGCAAATATGTACAAACGTATGGGTATCATTAGCAATGATTTAGAACAAATCGGAATTTTACACCAAAGAAATAAAGAAGTAATTTTAAGAAATATTACCAATTATCAAGATACAAAGGCTTTACATGACTTAGCCAATGTGAGTGAACCTTTCAAATTTTATACAAGAAATAATGGAGGAAAACAATACAAAAGCTTTTCACCTTTCACCTTGTTTGCTGATGCTTGTAATGCAGATGCTACTGATGCGAGAAAATTTAATGTATTAACTACCTCGTATCTCAATTCGAATAATTCAGATTCAAAAAATGAAATGCTTGTTTATTTTTCTAAATGGAAAAATAGTTATGCTGAATTATTGAAATATTCACCAAAAGCACCAATTCTAAAAAATGTTCTGCCTTACGCAAAAAGAGTATCTGATATTTCTAGCATGTTTGAAAGCGGTTTGAAAAACGGAAAATTATCAAAAAAAGAATATGATAAGGTGATTACTTTGTTGGAGACAAAAGAAGATCCGCTGCAAAATTTAGATGTTGATTTTGCAGTTACCGAATCTTTAAAGCAATTGGCAGAGTATTTAGTAAAATAATAACATATAATTTTAATTAAAAAAACTAATTTACCCATTAACATGGTAGGATTTAAGAGTTAATTAATTTGATATAGATTAAATTGGCGCAATTAAATATTATTTTTAACTTTTGACTATTCGCAATCGTTTTCGTTTAAATCTGATATTTATCATTAAAATGAGCTTAATTATTTATATTTTTGTGTGATTTTTATAAAATATGAGAAAAGAGATTAAAAAAATAGCAGTAATGACTTCAGGTGGTGATGCCCCTGGAATGAATGCAGCGATTCGTTCTGTAGTTCGAGCCGCTTCGTATTATAAATTGGAATGTATGGGTATTTATAGAGGATACCAAGGAATGATAGAAGGTGACTTTGAAAAAATGGACGCAAGAAGTGTGCATCATATAATTCAAAAAGGAGGTACCGTTCTTAAATCTGCTCGTTCTAAAGAGTTTATGACACATGAAGGTCGAAAAAAAGCATATCACCATTTGATTGAAAATAATATTGATGGTTTGGTTATCATTGGTGGTGATGGTTCATTTACAGGAGGTATGGTATTCAATAACGAGTACGATTTTCCAATAATTGGTATTCCTGGTACTATTGATAACGATATTTTTGGTACAGATTTTACTATTGGTTATGATACGGCCTTAAATACGGCAATTGATGTAATGGATAAAATTAGAGATACGGCTAGTTCTCACAATAGATTATTCTTTGTAGAGGTTATGGGGCGTGACTCTGGTTTTTTAGCTTTAAATTCAGGTATTGGCGCCGGAGCGGAAGAAATTCTAATTCCAGAGGAAAATATGGGTTTAGAACGTTTATTAAATTCCTTACAGAAAAGTCGCCGATCAGGTAAATCTTCAAGTTTAGTAGTAATTGCAGAAGGGGATAAAACCGGAAAGAATGTTTTTGAAATTGCTGCATACATTGAGCAGAATTTACCACAATATGAAGTCCGAGTTTCCGTATTAGGGCATATGCAAAGAGGTGGTTCACCAAGTTGTTATGATAGGGTCTTGGCTAGTAGAATGGGAGTTAAAGCAGTTGAATTGCTTATTGATGGTGTTTCAAATGTTATGGTTGGAATTATCAATAACGAAATGGCAACAACAGAATTAGAAAAAGCAGTGAAAGAACATCACAGTATTAATAAAGAAATTTTAAGAATATCTGATATAATGTCAGTGTAATAAAAATAATTAATTAAAAATAAAAATAATGATCAAAGTAGGTATTAATGGATTCGGAAGAATAGGAAGATTAGCTTTTAGAGTTGCAGCACAAAGAAAAAATGTACAAGTAGTTGCTATCAACGATTTATTAGATGTTGATTATTTGGCATATATGCTGAAATATGACTCTGTACATGGTAAATTTGACGGAGAAGTATCCGTAAAAAACGGTAAATTAATCGTTAATGGTAACGAAATCAGAATTACTGCTGAACGTAATCCTGAAAATTTAAAATGGGATCAAGTTGGTGCAGAATACGTAATCGATTCAACAGGTATTTTTACAACCAAAGAAAAAGCAGGATTGCATATCAAAGGTGGTGCTAAAAAGGTAGTTATTTCGGCTCCTTCTGCAGATGCTCCGATGTTTGTAATGGGTGTAAACCATAAAGAATTAAAAGCAACAGATACTATTTTCTCGAATGCTTCTTGTACAACAAACTGTTTAGCTCCAATCGCTAAAGTATTGAACGATAAATTCGGAATTGCAGATGGTTTAATGACAACTATTCACGCAACAACTGCTACTCAAAAAACAGTTGATGGTCCTTCTTTGAAAGACTGGAGAGGTGGTAGAGCTGCATTGCACAACATTATTCCTTCTTCTACAGGTGCTGCAAAAGCAGTAGGAAAAGTTATTCCTTCGTTAAACGGAAAATTGACAGGTATGTCATTCAGAGTTCCTGTTATGGATGTTTCTGTAGTTGACTTAACAGTTAATTTAAAAAAAGGAACTTCCTATGAAGAGGTTTGTAAGGTAATGAAAGAAGCTTCTGAAGGAGAATTAAAAGGAATTTTAGGATATACAGAAGAGTCTGTTGTATCGCAAGATTTTGTTGGTGAAACTTGTACTTCAGTATTCGATGCTGGTGCTGGAATTGCGTTAACAGATACTTTTATTAAAGTTGTTTCATGGTACGATAACGAATATGGTTACTCTACTAAAATTATTGACTTATTAGAGCACTCAGCTTCTTTATAAGAACCTCACATAAATTTTTAAAAACCCATAACTTTTGTTTTGGGTTTTTTGTTTGGGGTATTTTCTCTTATTCTTGTTGAATAAAAAGTTAAAAAAAGGTTTTCACAATAGGCTAATCTTTTCAAAATGTTATTAATAATAATAATTTTTATGGATAACTATGCCCCTCTTAAATTTGGTTTTAGGTTTTATGATATTTATCTCAATTTATACTTTTTTAAAATATTGTTTAATTTTTAAATTATAGTTATTTTTTCTTAAATTTACCATAATTCGCTGTTGCAATTGAATAATTCCATATGGTATAAATGATTGTATTTAGGCGTATAGATTTTTTAATTATTAACCGAGATTAATTTTTTGAAATAAAATAATTTTATGGCAAATACAAAGAAAATAAAAGGAGTAATAGCTATTTTAACCGGTGGAGGTGATGTTCCTGGTCTAAATCCTGCTATACGGGCAATTACAATTAGAGCAAATCGTGAAGGTTACCGCGTTATAGGTTTGAGACGAGGCTGGGCGGGAATAACCGAACTTTTAAGAGATAAAAAAGCAGATAATAGTAAGTGCTTTGTAACTTTAACCAATGACATTGTAAATAAAGCTGGACGTACTGGTGGTACTTTTTTGCATTCTTCAAGAACCAGACCAAGTCACATGCCAAAAGATAGAGTTCCGGATCATCTAAAATCTACGTATAGTGAAGAATTTAATGATTTAACTCCTGAAATTATTAAAAATCTAGAATGGTTAGAGATTGATTATTTAATTCCAATAGGAGGTGATGATACATTAAGTTATGGAGTTCGACTTTATAAGGAAGGTGTAAAAGTAGTAGCTATTCCAAAAACTATGGATAACGATGTTCCCGGCACTGATTATTGTATTGGGTTCAGTACCTGTGTTACTCGAACTATTATGATGACAAATAACTTGAGAACTTCTGCCGGATCTCATGAGCGAATACTAGTAATGGAGGTATTTGGAAGATATGCTGGTTTTACTGCAATGCTTCCAACCATGGCAGGAGCCGCGAATAGATGTGTTATACCTGAGTATGAATTTGACATCGAACATCTTACAGAATTGCTCGTTCAAGACAGAAATAACAATCCAAGTAAATATTCTGTTGTTCTGGTATCTGAGGGAGCAACGTTTAAAGGAGGAGAAATGATTTTCTCAAATCAAGAAAAAGATATGTTTGGTCATGCAAAATTAGGAGGTATTGGTGATTTGATTTCATCCCAAATTAAGAACTTAACTCCAAATTTTAATAATGGTAAAACAATTAATATAATTAACCAAAAACTGGGTTATCTAGTTAGAGGGGGAGACCCTGATGCAGTAGATTCAATAGTGCCAATGGCTTTTGGAAACCTTGCACTTGATCTAATTCTAGGTGGTTTTTATGGTCGACTGGTGGTACTTAAAAATGGAAGATACGACGATGTTCCTATAGAGGTTGTTACCAATTCATCTAAGATTGTGAATATTGATAAATATTATAGTATTAAACGTTTAAGACCCCATTACCATAAATTTGCAATGAAACCGCTTTTCCTAATGGCAGCGGATAGTTAGAATTTAGGAATAATGTGTTAATTAAAAATAGTCCAACATTCTTTATTGGACTATTTTTATGTTTAAAAAAGGAATATTTTGAATACAGAAACATTAATACCATTTTTAACTGCATCCATATTGCTTACTTTAATGCCGGGTCCGGATATTATTTATGTTATGATGCAAAGTGTTACAAATGGAAAGAAACATGGTATTGCAACTGCACTCGGACTTGTAAGTGGGATTATTGTTCATACAACTTTAATTGCTTTAGGAATAGCTGCGGTGATACAAAAATCGGATAATTTGTTTTTTATCATCAAAGTTTTCGGTGCCTGTTATTTATTTTATTTAGCTTTTAAAATCTATAAAAGTTCGGCAGAGATATCTTTGCAGGAAAAAGAGACTAAAACTAAAACCTATATCCAACTTTTCAAACAGGGTTTTATCATGAACGTGTTGAACCCGAAAGTGGCAATTTTCTTTTTAGCATTTTTCCCTGGATTCATAAATATATCGCGAGGTCAAATTACGCAGCAAATTTACATTTTAGGATTTTTATTTATAGTACAAGCCTTCCTAATATTTAGCATAGTCTCTATTACTGCAGCATCTCTTACTACTTTTATGAGAGGAAATCAAAAGTTTGAAAAATATTTAAAAATTGCCCAAATAGTGGTATTTGTTGCCATTGGAATATTTATTTTGTTTTCAAAAAAAGACGCTTCCTAATTTGTATATTTGGTTTTGATGAGAAAGGTTAAGATCATAGAATGTCCGAGAGATGCCATGCAAGGCATTACCAGTCATTTTATTGCGACAGAAACAAAAATTAGCTATATCAATGCTTTACTAAAGGTTGATTTTGATACCATTGATTTTGGTAGCTTTGTTTCTCCAAAAGCAATTCCCCAAATGCGAGATACTGCCGAAGTTTTGGCAGGATTAGATTTGTCGCGTACCAAAAGTAAATTACTTGCTATTGTGGCAAATGTTCGCGGTGCAGAAGATGCTTGTCAATTTGAACAAATTAATTATTTAGGATATCCTTTTTCTATTTCTGAAATTTTTCAAATGCGAAATACGGGAAAAACCATTCAGGAATCTTTACAAATTTTGGAAGAATTGCTGCAACTGGCAGATAAATCCAATAAAGAAGTGGTGGCCTACTTATCTATGGGATTTGGAAATCCGTATGGTGACCCTTGGAATGTGGATATCGTTGCAAATTGGACTGAAATTCTTTCTAAGATTGGCGTGAAGATACTATCTCTTTCTGATACAGTTGGTGTAGCAGATGGCGATATTATTTCGTATTTGTTTCGCAATCTTATTCCCTTATATCCTAAAATTGAATTTGGAGCACATTTGCATACCAACCCAAATGCTTGGTTTGAAAAAGTAGATGCAGCTTTTCAGGCAGGATGCTATCGTTTTGATGGTGCTATAAAAGGTTTTGGTGGTTGCCCAATGGCAACAGATGAACTCACAGGAAATATGCCTACTGAAAAATTAATTTCCTATTTCACTTCTAAAAAAGCAATTGGTCACCTTAATACCTTGAGTTTTGAAAGTGCTTATAATGAATCTTTTAAGGTTTTTGGTTAAAAACACCAAGATTAGTAAAACGTTGCTTTTTCAAGATAGAGGTAAAGACAAAGCAAGAAAATTGTAAAAAAAACTTATTAACTACTGCGCCCGTTCTTCTGCGGCTACGGCTGCACCAATAATACCAGCTTCATTTTTATTTTCAGCGGGAATGATATCGGCAGTGATATCTATTTTATCAATATATTTTTTTAATTTTTTACTGGCTCCACCACCAATGATAAATAAATCAGGTGATAATAAAAGTGAAATATGTTTAAAGTATTTATCAAGTCGTTTTCCCCACTTTTTGTAACTTAAATCTTCTTTAATTCGAATGGAGTCAGCAGCAAATTTTTCAAAGGAATCATTTTTGTGAATGGTATGGCCTAGCTCCGTATTCGGAATTAGTTTTCCATCATAAAATAAACCAGACCCAATTCCTGTTCCTAAGGTTATCACAGCAACCAATCCTTTTTTATCTTTTCCGGCACCAAAATGCATTTCCGCAATAGCGGCGGCATCTGCATCATTAATAACGGTAAAATTTAAACCGGTAGCTTCTTGAAATAAAGCATCAACTTGAACACCTTTCCATGTTTTATGCAAGTTTCCTCCACCAAGAGCTTTTCCTTTAGAAAGTGGGGTAGGAAATCCGCTTCCCGCAATACCTGTCCATTTAAAATGATCTACCATTGCTTTTATTGTCTTAGCAATTGCTTCTGGTTTGGCAGGCCTCGGAGTTGAAATACGATGGCGTTCTGTGATTAATTCACCAGTTTTCGTATCAACGATTGCACCTTTAATACCTGTTCCTCCAATATCAATACCTAATACTTCCATGAAAATGTGTTTAATTCAAAATAAAATGAACAGGACAAATATACTATTTTTGGCTAGTTTAAAAATGAATTCCTAATCCAATTCCTCCAAACGAAGCCGTGCCTCCACCAATTTCGCCTATAATACCCAAGGCTTTGGTAAGTTTAAATTCTAATCCGGCATGTGCATTTAAATTAAAGTCATCTTCGGCATTGATGATAACACCGGTATCGATTCCTGCCCAAAGATCCCAACGAGAATGCAACCGGAACAACCGATCAAAATATAAATCTAATCTTCCGCCAATTTCAACCGACTCAAAATCAACTGGAAAAGCAACCGATGGAGAAATAGTAATGCTTCTTGTAAGCGGAATTTCGTAATGCGCATTAATTCTTGTCTCCTCACCAAATTTTGCAAATAAATTTAAAGCGCGATGATTTTCTTGTGCATAGGTGTTTTTTGAGTTGATTAAAAATAACCCGATAACAAATATGGGAAGAAATATTTTTAACATGTAGTACATTTTTAAAGTGTTACGAAAGTATACAATTTTCAATTTACATATAGATTTTTATGAATAAATTTTGGCTTTCAGAGGGGGTTAAATTTGCTTAATTAGGCCATAAGAAGGAAAATATACAATTTATTTTAAGTTGGATAAAGTTTTGTAAGAGTTTGTTATACAGGTCTATAAATAATAAAATATGATATATATCATGCTTATTTAAAATAGTTCTAAATAAGCTTTTGTACTATTTATTTTTCTGTTACATTTGTCACTTAATAACACTATTTATAATTAATCTAAATAAAAATAAGGTGAAATATATATTTTTAGGCATTGCTGTTTTTGTGGTATCAACAGCCTTTGCACAAACCACTAAACAAGATTCATTGCGCGTTGTAAATAGAATTATGTATAACAATCCTAGTAAATTAACGATTGGAGGTTACGCACAAATAGACTATAATGAACCAGATGGGTCAACTCCTGGAAATTTAGATGTCCATCGGTTGGTAATGCTTTTAGGCTATAATTTTAATGAAAAAGTAAGCTTTTTAACAGAGATAGAATTCGAACATGTAAAAGAAGTTTATGTGGAACAGGCATTTGTGAATTATAATGTTAATTCCAACTTTAATATTCGAGGAGGGCTGATGTTAGTGCCAATGGGAATTATCAATGAGTACCATGAACCGCCAATTTTTTATGGTGTTGAAAGACCTCAAATTGATCACGATTTAGTTCCTACTACTTGGCGAGAACTTGGAATAGGGGTGACCGGTAAGTTTGATGATTTATCTTTACGCTATCAAGCTTATGTTTTTAATGGTTTGATTTCTTATCAAGATGGAGCAGGTACGTTAAGAGGTTCTGATGGTTTACGAAAAGGTCGTCAAAAAGGAGCAGAATCAATTGTTAACGCACCTAACTTATCGATGAAATTTGATTATTACGGTATTCTAGGTTTGAAACTTGGTTTAGCCGGTTATTTTGGAAAAACTCAAACCGATGATTCTTCTATTGAGGCTTCTACAGTTGGATTATCAATGATTGGATTAGATGCCCGATACCGATATGAAAATTTAGAATTACGAGGGCAATATATTTTCACAAGTTTATCGGGAACAGATAATTATAATACCTTGACAGGAAAAGATTTAGGTTCACAAATGAATGGTTACTTTGCTGAAATTGCTTATAACTTCATGCCTTTTTTTGATAAAAACACACCAAAACGATTAGTTGCTTTTTCAAGATATGAACAGTACAATACACAAAGTAAAACAGCAGGTAATTTAGTGGCAAACAAAGCTTATGACCGAAATAATATTACACTGGGCTTAGATTTTAATATAGCAATTGGAGTTGCAATCAAAGCAGATTATCAATGGTTTGACAATGCAATATCGAATAATAATTTAAAGAATCAATTTAATGCCGGTATTGGTGTTATGTTTTAAAAATCGATTAATTCAAACAATTTTATGAAGCAGGTGATTTGTATATTTTTTGTAATTTTTTTAGTGTTGGGATTTAGCATTCCGCCAAAAATTGAAAAAAAAATTGATAAAGAAATCAATGATGCATTTTCTATAAATTCTTTTGAGAAAGAAATCGTGCTTATTGAAAATACAATTCAAGAAGAATTACCTGTTTCTTTTCAAGACGATAATTTTCAAAAAATACTAGTCAATAAAGAGGTTGTTGGCTACTTTTATTTCGGAAAAGCACTAAGTAAGACCGATACTTTTGATTTTGTAGTAATTTTTGATTCCGATTTTATCATAAAAAAAATAAAAATACTCGCTTATCGCGAAGATTATGGTGGTGAAATTGGCAGTACACGTTGGTTACGGCAATTTAATGATTTGAGCAAAGACGATTCGGTAGTATATGGTAAGGAAATAAAAGCCATTTCAGGAGCAACAATTTCCGCGAGCTCTATGACAATAGCAGTAAATAATGTGTTACAAAGCTTAACGATACTAAAAAATAAAAACATATTATAATGGAGGTTCACGATAGCTTAAAAAAATTACCAAAAGAATTAAGATTGTTATGTATTTCTTTTGTAATCACCTTAAACATTGGATTTTTTACTGGTTTAAATTTTGTTAATGAAACTACTTCATTTCAGTCTAAAGGAGTAGAAAACAATTATTTAGGTAATGAAGAGGATGAAGAAGCAGAAGTAATGCAGTTTAAAAAATCCAAAAAGGAAATCCTTACTTTGGTGCATAATCACATTTTATCTTTATCTATTATCTTTTTACTTTTAGGAGGGATTCTTTCCCTAACATCTATAAATAAAAAATGGAAAACGATTTTAATGTTCGAGCCATTCATTTCCATAATTTTAACTTTTGGTGGTATTTATTTTTTATGGTCAGGGCTTATCTGGTTTAAATATATCATTATGCTCTCAGGATTAGCTATGACACTTAGCATAATTTTGTCATCTGTATTGATTTTAAAAGAGTGCCTATTCCCTAAAGTTAAAAGTGAATGAGCAATAATAACAGGTTAAAAGAGGTTTATTTTTTTCTATCCAATATAATGTTGTAAATTCGCACGCAATTAATTTCTAATTGCAAACTATGGCTACTTCCAAAATATTACTTGAAGGACTTACTTACGACGACGTTCTATTAGTTCCGGCTTATTCCGAAATTTTACCTCGTGAAGTTAGTATTCGAACAAAATTCACAAAAAAAATAACCATTAATACACCAATAATTTCGGCTGCGATGGATACAGTTACCGAGGCTGCAATGGCAATTGCTATGGCTCGTGAAGGTGGAATAGGTATTTTACATAAAAATATGACCATAGCGCAGCAAGCCGCTGAGGTTAAAAAAGTAAAAAGATCGGAATCGGGTATGATTATCGATCCTATTACCTTGTTGGTTGATAAAACCGTTGCTGAAGCGAAGGAGTTAATGCACATTCATAAAATCGGTGGGATTCCTGTTATTAATGAATCCGGTGAACTTATCGGAATCGTAACCAATAGAGATTTGCGTTTTGAAAAAAATGACGATAAAAAAGTCTCCGAAGTAATGACTTCAAAAAATTTGATTACTGCAAAAGTAGGAACCTCTTTAAAACAAGCAGAAGAAATTTTACAACAACATAAAATCGAAAAACTACCGGTTGTTAACGATCAAAAAAAACTGGTAGGTTTAATCACTTTTCGTGATATCATTAATGTTAGCGAAAACCCGAATGCAAATAAAGATACTTTTGGTAGATTGCGCGTTGCTGCAGCCATTGGAGTTACCGGCGATTCTTTAGAAAGAGCAGAAGCTTTGATCAAAGAATCTGTAGATGCCTTGGTAATTGATACAGCTCACGGACATTCTAAAGGGGTTATAGCAGTATTGAAAACTATTAAAAGTAAATTTCCGAATACCGAAATTATTGTTGGTAATATTGCGACAGGTGATGCTGCGAAGTATTTGGTTGACGCTGGAGCGGATGCAGTTAAAGTTGGAATAGGCCCAGGCTCTATTTGTACGACTCGTGTGGTTGCTGGAGTAGGTTTTCCTCAACTTTCTGCTATTATGGAAGTGGCAAAGGCAATTAAAGGATCAGGAGTACCAATTATCGCCGATGGCGGAATTCGTTATACAGGTGATATTCCGAAAGCGATTGCGGCTGGTGCAGATACCGTTATGCTAGGTTCCCTTTTAGCAGGGACAAAAGAATCTCCAGGAGAAACTATTATTTTTGAAGGTAGAAAATTTAAATCGTATCGTGGGATGGGCTCTGTAGAAGCCATGACAAAAGGTTCAAAAGATCGTTATTTTCAAGATGTCGAAGACGATGTAAAAAAATTGGTACCCGAAGGAATCGTGGGAAGAGTACCTTATAAAGGAGATTTAAACGAAACCATGCATCAATTCATAGGCGGACTTAGAGCAGGTATGGGATATTGTGGTAGCAAAGATATTGAAACGATGAAAGAGGCGAAATTTGTTAAAATTACTTCTTCAGGTATCGCAGAGAGCCATCCTCATAATGTGACAATTACCAAAGAATCACCGAATTATTCAAGAAGATAGATAATTTAGTACTCCTTTTAGGTTATTAGCGCTAGTACTTATAAAAATAGTTGGTAATAATTAAATGAAACACTTAATTAAAACAATTATAAGTTCATTGATCATATTTAGTTGCGCGCATCCTAATATTGACAAAAGGCTTCTTGGTGAATGGGAGAATACGATGAAAAAAAATTCGCCAATAAAACTTATTTTTTATAAAGACTCGTTAATTACTAATACAATTATAGGACACACAGTATCTAGGTGGGATCTAGAACAAAACAAAATTAATCTTGAAATCTTAAAATCTTCATATTCTAGTTTTGAAAAAAGGGTAACTTATGAATACAAGTTTAATAGTATGGAAGATACTCTTACAATTATGGTTTTAAACAGTAACCCTATTGATACTCTTAAATTCATCAGAACAGATTAAAAGAACTGAGTAGAATACTAATTAACTATGGATCAATAACGGTTATATTTCATTATTAGATTTACGTAAAAAGAAAGATTAAAATAATAAGATTAATAAACGTAAATAATATCCAATAGCTTCCCATTTACCGTAACTAAACAAATATAGTATTTATACATATTGCTACTAATCAAATCATTTTTTTTCTAAAAATGAGAGAGTTTAGGCTTACTTTTTAAAAGAGAAACAAAACCACATAAAAAAAGCGCTTTCCAACTATAGAAAACGCTTTGTATATTAGGATTAAAACAAACTTTTATCTTGATCTTCTTCTTGATTTGAAGTTTCTATCAGAAGAACTTTTCTCTTTAAAACCGCCTTCACGACGAGCTCCTTTAAATCCTGATTTTTCTTTAAAACTTCTACCACCAGAAGAAGATTTTTTAAAGCCATTACGCTTTCTTCCTCCAGATGGCTTTGGTTTTGTAGTTACTTCAACGATAACTTTTCTGTTGTTGAACTCAGCATTTCCTAATCCTTTTAAAATATCATCACCAAAATTTTTGTCGATTTCGAAGAAAGAGAAATTTTTCAGTATCTCGATTTGACCGATTTCTACATTATTTTTGCTAATATTTTCATTGATCAATCCGATTAATCTTGCTGGATTCAAATCGTCTGTCTTTCCTAAATTAATGAAAAAACGAGTGAAAGAATCATCACTTGAACGTTCTCTTACATTAGATCCATCTTCATTCAAATCTCTCGTATTTTCGTAGTACGATAAAAATTGATTGAATTCTAAAGACACAAATCTCTTAATAAGTTCATCTCTTTCTAAACCTTCTAATTTTTTATAGATGTCAGGTAAAAATCCACTGATTTCTTTTTCGTTGATATCGATATCATGCACTTTATCAATCAAGCTAAACAATTGTTTTTCACAAATTTCTTTTCCGTTAGGAACTTCTTTTTGTTCAAATTTCTTGTTGATTTTACCTTCTATCGGACGAAGTTTCCCTTTTTCTTTAGGTGTAATCAAAGCAATAGAAATACCTTTTTTTCCTGCTCTACCGGTTCTTCCACTTCTATGTGTGTACAATTCCGATTGATCCGGCACCTTGTAATTAATAACATGAGTAAGATCGTTTACATCCAAACCACGAGCAGCAACATCCGTTGCAACCAAGATCTGTAAATGTTTTTGTCTGAATTTTTGCATCACCATATCGCGTTGTGCTTGCGACAAATCGCCATGCAGAGAATCTGCGTTATAACCATCGGCGATTAATTTATCGGCAATTTCTTGAGTTTCTCTTCTCGTACGACAAAAAACAATACTGTAAATATCAGGGTTGATATCTGCGATTCTTTTTAAGGCAGGGTATCTGTTTCTATCAGAAACCAGATAGTATTCGTGTGTTACATTGTCTGCTCCTATATTTTTCTTACCTGCGGAAATCTCTATAGGGTTATTCATATAATTTCTTGCAATAGATTCTACCTCTTTTGGAAAAGTTGCAGAAAATAACAAGGTTTGTTTACTTTTTGGTGTAGTTTCTAAAATTTTGTCTAACTCGTCTTTAAAACCCATGTTTAGCATTTCATCTGCTTCATCTAAAACGAGCCATTGAATGCTATCTAAAACTAATTTTTTTCGGTTGATTAAGTCTACTGTTCTACCCGGGGTTCCAACAACAATTTGAGCGCCATTTTTTAGCCCTCTCATTTGGTCTTCAATTCTTGCACCTCCATAAACAGCAAGTACATTTAATTTTGGTAAATTTTTAGAATAGTCTTCTATATTTTTTGCTATTTGAATAGCTAGTTCTCTGGTAGGAGATAAGATTATTGCTTGGGTATTTTTCGAGTGAAAATCAATTTGTTCTAAAATAGGCAAACTAAAAGCAGCAGTTTTACCGGTCCCGGTTTGTGCAAATGCTTTTAAATCTTTTTTTGAGCTTAAAATTTGTGGAATGGAAATTTCCTGAATCGGTGTAGGATTTTCGTATCCTAGGTCAGAAAGAGCATTCACGATGTCTTGGCTTAAACCAAGATCTTTAAATGTCGACATATATTATTTTTTACGAAACTCTGACTTACTTGTAATAATTTGGTTTACAAACAAATAAGTAAATTTGTGGTTTTGAGTTTGCAAAAGTACTACTATTTTAAGGAAGTTTACTATAAATTACTGTTAATTAAGTTTTTCAAGTAATTGGATAAATACTGATCATTAAAGAATAAATAACCGTTTTGAATGGTTCCTTTTTTGTTAACTAAAATGGTCAAAGCCATTTCATCGTCGAATAAGCTATAATTTTCTGAATTTTTGGATAATTTAAACTGGTTATCTTTTTGAAGTTTTTTCTTTTTAACAAATTCTGCCCATTCTTCATTGCTTTTATTTCTGTCGATTCCTAAAAAACGAATTTCAGGATATTGCTTTTCCAACTGTTTCAACCGGTCGTAAACTTGTTCAATTTGTGCCACATCTTTTGGCCAAAAGAATATAACAGTTGGTTGGTTTTTAGCAAATTTATTTACCATTATTTCGATACCATCCGAATTTGTAACGGTTATATTTGGTAGCGGTAATCCAGATTTTAATTGATTTTTTTGACGAATTGATTTTTGAATTTCAGCTTCAATTTGTTTATCCGTGCAATGTGCAAAAAAGAAGGTTTCGATTTCAATTAAATCTTTTTCCGATAAGTTTTTTTCAGTTAAAGCTTTCCAAACACCTGTGGCTAAAAATTCATTTTTAACACTTTCAACGGTTATTTTTTCATGTACAATTTGCATGAAATTCAATTCAAGACTATTGCTTTCTTGATTTTTTTGTTTTGCATCAAATGCCAAATGATATAAATATGTTTTGATATAAGTAAGATATGGTCCGTAACTTATTAACGAAACATCGTTCAAATCGATTTGCTTTCTGAAATCGTAAAAGGTATCACTTAATTCTTCAAAATCTTTTAAATTAAGAGCTCTTCTGTGATGAAACGGATAGTATTCCTTAAAATAATAAAACGGAAAATATATACCAGTTTTAGCTAATTTATCAAAAAAAGCTGTTGGTTTTTGCTCTTCTTCAGCAATTAAATTATTATAAGTTTGCAATAGATAATTGGTAGCAACATCAATTTTATGATTAAATTCTTCTTCAGATAATTGATAATTATATTTAAAATCTTTTTCGTTTCTCTCTTGCTCTAAATATAAATTGATTAAAAAATTATTTTTTGCTTCTCCTTTTCCACTAAAAACAATCGATTCATCAAAGTCCCAAGTGTTTAAATAAACGAGCAAACTGTCTTGAGGCTCCAAATAGACATATTGAAATTCTGCTCCGGTTTTAAAGGTGTATAAACCAGATTCGAGAGAATCAAAATTAAATGAAAATTTATTTTGCGGGTTTAATTTAGCAGAATCTAGAACTTTTTCTCCCTGATAAAAATAAACATAATCATCTTTAGGGTTCTTTATTTTACCACCAAAAAAAGTATTTTCTTTATTCTTATCGTTTTTCGAACATCCGAGAGAAAGTAAGAAAACTCCGATAAAAAGAAAATTGTAAACGGCAACAAAAAAGTAATGTTTTTTCAAATAATTGAATTTATACATAATAAACAAATGTAGTAATATGCGTACGTTGCCCTTGTTAATGAGTTGTTAAATATTTTTTTCAAAAAGGTTAAAATTTCGCTGATTTTTGCTGTAAATAAAGCCTTAAAAGTATCTTTGATTAAAATTATACTTTGTTTTAATGAATTAAAGTGATTGCTTTTTTATACTTTTGCAAAAATTTAAAATTTAGCATGTTAACAGTATCAAATTTATCCGTTCAATTCGGAAAAAGAGTCTTATTTGATGACGTAAATACAGTTTTTACACAAGGAAATTGTTACGGAATCATTGGAGCAAATGGAGCAGGGAAGTCCACATTTTTAAAAATATTATCGGGTGAAATCGACCCAACATCGGGTTCGGTTAGTTTAGACAAAGGCAAACGAATGTCGGTTTTAACTCAAAATCATAATGCTTTTGATGCCTTTCCGGTATTAGAAACCGTTTTGATGGGAAATAAACCCTTATACGATTTGAAAAAGGAATTGGATGAAGTTTATGCAAAACCTGATTTCTCGGAAGAGGATGGTGTAAAAGCCGGTGAGCTTGGAGTACATTTTGAAGAAATGGGAGGGTGGACAGCCGAAAGTGAAGCTGCCAATTTACTATCTTCTTTAGGTATAAAAGACGATTTGCATTACACTTTGATGAAAGATGTGGATAGTAAAGCGAAAGTTCGAATATTGATAGCACAAGCTTTATTTGGTAATCCAGATGTTTTAATAATGGATGAGCCTACCAATGATTTAGATTTTGAAACGATTGGTTGGTTAGAGAATTTTTTGGCAAATTATAACAACACCGTGATTGTTGTTTCGCATGACCGTCACTTTTTAGATGCTGTTTGTACACATATTTCTGATATTGATTTTAGTAAGATGAATCATTATTCAGGTAATTATACTTTTTGGTATGAATCAAGTCAGTTAGCTGCAAGACAAAGAGCACAGCAAAACAAAAAATCGGAAGAAAAGAAAAAAGAATTAGAAGAGTTTATTCGTCGTTTTTCTGCAAACGTTGCAAAATCAAAACAAGCAACTAGCAGAAAAAAAATGATTGATAAATTAAATATTGAAGATATCAAACCTTCGAGCAGAAGATATCCGGCAATTATTTTTGAACAAGAAAGAGAAGCTGGAGATCAAATCTTACATGTTGAGAATTTATCAAAATCTATTGAAGGAGAGGTGGTTTTTAAAAATATCGATATCAATTTAACCAAAGGTGATAAAGTTGTTTTATTGTCGCGAGATTCTAGGGCAGTAACTGCTTTTTATCAAATTGTGACTGATGAAGCACAAGCCGATTCAGGAGATTTTAAATGGGGAATTACAACCACTCAAGCCTATTTACCTGTTGAAAACTCTGACTTTTTCGAGAATAATTTGAGTTTGGTAGATTGGCTACGTCAGTTTGCTAAGACTGAAGAAGAACGAGAAGAAGTACATATTCGAGGATTTTTAGGTAAAATGATTTTTAGTGGCGATGAGGCATTAAAAAAGAGTAATGTTTTATCTGGAGGAGAAAAAGTAAGATGTATGCTTTCTCGAATGATGATGAAAAGAGCTAATGTTTTATTGATTGATGAGCCTACAAACCATTTAGATTTAGAGTCAATTCAAGCTTTTAATAACGCATTGAAAAACTTTAAAGGAACCGTAATTTTCTCTACGCATGATCATGAATTTGCACAAACTGTTGCAAATCGAATCATTGAAATTACACCAAACGGGGTAATTGATAAATACATGTCTTTTGATGAATATTTAGATGATTCTACCGTAAAAGAATTACGAAATAAAATGTACAGCAAATAATATTTGCGAGCAATGAATTAAAAAACATCCAAATTTTGGATGTTTTTTTGTTTATAATAGTATTTGATTAAGCGTCTTTTCTTGGATGAAATTTCTCTACAACCAACTTTAAAAAGCTTTTATCCAAGTGCATATAAATTTCAGTTGTTGTGATGCTTTCGTGTCCTAACATTTGCTGAATAGCCCTTAGATCGGCACCATTCTCTAATAAATGAGTTGCAAAAGAATGACGAAAAGTATGCGGACTCACATTTTTTTCAATTCCTGCTTCTGAGACTAATTTTTTTAAGATGATGAAAACCATATTCCGTGATAATTGTGATCCTCTACGGTTTAAAAAAACAATATCTTCAAAGCCTTTTTTTGCTGCAATTTTCGAACGGGATTCTTTCTTGTAACAATCAATAATTTTGATGGTATTTAAATTAATCGGCACAAAGCGTTGTTTATTTCCTTTTCCGATTACTCGGATAAACCCTTCTTCAAAAAATAAGTCGGAGATCTTTAAACTTGTAAGTTCACTAACTCGTAAGCCACAGCTGTAAAGAGTTTCGAGCATTGCGCGGTTGCGCTCTCCTTCTGGTTTACTCAAATCAATTTGATCGATTATTCTATCAATATCCTGTTCGGATAACGTGTCGGGTAATTTTCTTCCAATTTTAGGAGATTCTAATAAATCGGTAGGATTTTCTTGACGATAATCTTCGAAAATTAAATATTCAAAAAAGTTTCGTAAACCAGAAATTTGTCTGGCTTGTGTTCGAACATTTACTTTTTTTGCAGTGTTGTAAATAAACTGTTGCAACTGATCTTCGGTTATAGAAACAGGTGAGTATTTCAAATCATTCTCTTCTAAATATCGAATTAATTTTTTTACGTCATTGCTATAACTACTGATAGAGTTTTGTGATAATCCTCGTTCAATTCTTAAATAATGTTGATAGTCTAACAAGGTATTCTTCCAGTTCATGGTATTTAAAAGTTTAGGTTATCCATTTCAATGTAAATAGCTTGCCAATTTGTGTAAAATTATAGTATTTTTGAAATATAAAATTTTTGAGCGAGCTTTTTTATAAAAAGAATCGGCATAAAATTTTAAAGAATATCCACAAAAATGCATTTTTTAATTCAATATTAAGTAATTATCTAAAATTCAAACCTGTGAAAATTATCATCATTAACGGACCAAATTTAAATATGCTCGGTCAACGAGAGCCAAGCATTTATGGAAATAAAACTTTTGAGGAGTTTTTTAGTGAATTACAAGAAAAATATCCCGATGTTGAGCTAGATTATTATCAGTCGAATATTGAAGGTGAAATTATTAATAAAATTCAGGAAACGGGTTTTTCTTATGATGGAATAATTTTAAACGCAGCTGCGTATACCCATACTTCTATAGGGATTGGCGATGCCATTAAAGCGGTGCAACGACCGGTTATCGAAGTACATATAAGCAATGTATATTCGAGAGAAAAATTTCGACATAAATCATACATTGCTCCCAATGCAAAGGGTGTTATTGCAGGTTTTGGTATGAGCAGTTATGAATTGGCTTTACTATCGTTTATTTTATAAATTCTAATTTTTAAATTAAATTTTGATGTAATAGAAACTATTTTTGATTTTCTAATATATATCATATTTAATTGGACAGCATTTTTTACATTTACGACCTTTAAATTTTAACACATGATATTAGTAGCAGATAGCGGATCGACCAAAACCAATTGGATTGCATTGGATAATAAAGGTAAAACACATTTTAAAATTGATACAAAAGGATTGAATCCAGCTGTTTTTCATAAAGATATTTTACGTCAACGAATCATTACCAAATCAGAATTGAATTTGATAAGAAACGATGTAGAAAAAATATTTTTCTACGGAGCCGGTTGTGGTACACAAACAGCAAGAAATTATTTGAGAGAAGTCTTTGAAGAAATTTTTATTAATGCTGACATTGATATTCAAGAAGACACGGTTGCTGCCGTAAAATCATTACGTACGGATGTTCCGGGAGTGGTTTGTATTTTAGGAACAGGTTCAAATTGCAGTTTTTTTGACGGTAAAGACACCATACAAAAAATAGTTTCTTTAGGTTACATTATTATGGATGATGCCAGTGGAAATTATTACGGAAAACAAATATTAAGAGACTATTATTTTCATAATATGCCTGCGGATTTCAGAGCTAAATTTGAACAATCATACGATCTAAGTCCGGATTATTTAAAAGAAAATATTTATAAAAAAGAGAATCCGAATACCTTTTTAGCAGATATAGGGAAATTTCTTATTGAAAATAAAAAAAGTGATTACGCTCAGAATGTTATAAAAATTGGTTTGCGAACTTTTACAGAGAATCAAATCTTACAGTTTGAAGAAAGTAAATCGACTCCGACCTATTTTGTTGGTTCTATTGCTCATTTTTTAAAGGATGAAATTGAGGAAGTTCTAGCGGAATACGGATTGAAAGTTGGTAAAATTGTTCGCCATCCTATTGTAAGTTTGGCAGAATATCATTCATCATCAATGTAATATGGAAATAGCCTTAATTTCACACGACGGAAAGAAAGCCGAAATGGTTCAGTTTTTAAATGAGCATAAAGCTATTTTAGAACAGAAAAAGATACAATTGATCGCTACTGGCACAACTGGTTTGAAGGTTGAAAAAGCTGGTTTTCAGGTAGAAAAATTATTATCGGGTCCTTTAGGCGGCGATGCGCAAATTGGTGCAAGAGTTGCCGAAGGAAGAACGAAGATGGTACTGTTTTTTCGCGATCCTTTAGAAAAGCATCCGCATGAACCAGATATTTTTATGTTGATGCGCTTATGCGATGTTTACGATGTTCCGTTAGCTACAAATCCGGCAACAGCGGAGTTATTAATTCGAGCGATTTAAACAGGAACTTTTCTAAATAGAATACTAATTAAACGAGGAATTTTTTCCTCGTTTTCTTTTTTATCTAAATCGGAGCTTTCTATCATTTTTTCGCAAATCAAGTCATATTTTTTAGCAATATTTATATATTCAGAAATTTCATGGGTAAAGCTTGGTACTAAAGTATCTTCAAATTTTGCTTGACTACCTAAATATTGTTTGAATGGATGCAATTCACTCAAATATAAATAGCCAGCATTAACTAAAACGGAAGCAGCATTTTTAAAGATAAAATCTATGTTTTTGATATGTTCTAAGACCAGATTAAAACAAATAATATCAAACTTTTCCCGATGAAAAGTCCAAACCTTCGTAATGTCTGCTTCAACAAATTGCACATTTTTTGCATTTATCTTCTTTCTTGCAATTTTTAGCATATCCGGAGATAAATCCACCGCAATTAAGTTAGACGATTTTTTACTTAACCATTCTGTGTTTTTTCCTGTTCCACAACCAACTTCTAAAACGTTATTAAAAGAGATATTGTCTAAAATTTCTTGACTAATTTTAAAATCTAAATCTCTTGTTTTGTTATGATTCGTATCATAAATTGAAGACCATTTTTTGTAAGAAGTTTTTACTTGATTAGAAGTATTCATATTCTTTCTTCCAAATTACTTAATCGCAATCATTGAGATTTCTACATTGACATTTTTAGGTAATTTTGCAACTTGAACAGTTTCACGAGCAGGAGCAGTTGCTTCATCAAAATAACTACCATAAATAGCATTAATTAAGGCAAAATCATTCATATCTGCTATGAAAATGGTTGTTTTTACAACATGTTCAAAATTCATATTTGCCGCATCTAAAACAGCTTTCAAATTTTCCATAACTTGTTTGGTTTCTGCCGAAATATTTTCTGTAATTAAAACTCCTGTTTTTACGTTAATGGCAATTTGACCAGACATATATAATGTATCTTTAACTAAAATGGCTTGATTGTAAGGGCCGAGAGGTGCAGGGGCATTTTTTGTTTGGATAACTTTTTTCATAATTATAACATTAAAAGTTTAAAATCAAAAGTTGAAATTTGTATTTCAAAGTTAATCAAAATGATTGTTATTCTTGTAAAAGAAGGTGTTTTTCAAGTGAAAAAATTTAGACTTGGAATGTTAGAATTATTAATTGATTAGAGAGAAGTCCATAGAATCCCAACTGTCATTCCCTTGAAAAAGGGAATCTTTTGAAGATTTGAGTGTCATAATGATTCCCGAATTTACGAGAATGACAACAATGTACCATCAACCAACAATTAAAAAAGTAGCTTATCGGGTACTTTTCTTTTGTCGTATTTTAAATCACTTAAGGCAGAAGATTTTACTCCTATAAAAAAATAGTAAGTTGCTCTATCACCAAAAGGAACCCAGTTGAACGAAAATCTCCAGCTGTCAAGATCTCTCTCAAAACGAAGTTGCGTATAGGTAACACCCTCTCCCTCAAAGTCATATCCTGAATTAAAGCCAACACGCCATTTGGGTGAAAATTCTAAATTACCCGAAACTTGTAAGGAGTTAGACGAAATTTCATTCTGACCGATATTATTACTGTAGGTTAGAGAATATTGCAATTTCAAATCCCATGGCATTTTCGATTGAAATAAAGTAGTTACTTTAACTTCGTCTTCTTCCCCTTGATTTAATTCCGGACGATTATCTCTGATATTACCACCGAACATGTCGCCGGAGGTTGCGTTTACCGAACTACTTTCATTTCGATTAGTTGACCCTTCTTTCTTTTTCCCTTTTCCAATTTCATCACTCGAAATACCCCAATTTGCAGATAAATTTGCATTAGTTAAACGAAATAAGCTTCCTCCATTTTGATAATTCCAAGTGTCAATTCTTGTTCCGTTCGCATTTATAGCATAAGGATCTAAATTAGCATTTACATTGACATTCAGTTTATTTTTAAACAATTGCGTTCCTGTAGACATCTGTACCGGACTCAATTTGAGAGAATCACTTGCCATATTATAGCTGGTAGAAAAATTCAAATTATTTAATAGCGTAATTTTTTTAAACTCCTCTTCTTTACCCTCCGGATCTTCTACTTTCGCCTCAAAGGTATTATTTACGGAAAGTCCGATAGAATTAGACAAACCTCTGGACGGTCCGCCAAAAACACCATTTTGAAATTTATTGTATTCAAGTAAATCTTCAGGATCTAAACTAGCTTGGTATTCATCATAATAAGATCCGAAATCTGGTCGATAACCATAAGATATCGAAGGTCGAATAACATGACGTATTGCCTTAAGTTTTCCTTTTTTAAAGTTGAGCATTCCGTAAAACGTAGTTGACATCGAAACATTTGCAGAGTATTCTCTAAAAGAAGTAAATCCGTTAATCGTATCAGTAACGACTTCGTCTGTATCATCATCCCAATTCTTATCGATGCTTTTAAAATACCAAACATCTTTGTAGGTTGCATTTGGAGAAACAGTAAAATATTTTAAAACTTTTAAATTGGTACCAATATTGGCATCATGTTTTATACCGGATTTTGCATTTTCAAACATTTCTGGTTTTAAAAACTCTTCATCCGTTGTCGAAATTTGATTTTGAGCATTCATACTGTAGGTTAAACCAATATTTTGAATGGCATTTTTTTTAGCACCAACTCTTGGCGCAAAAGGATAGATACGTTCCATATTTAATTGCATGGAAGGTAAATTCATATCAATTTTTTCGGTATTCGTATTTTGTGTATGCGTAAGCGATGCATTCATGTTAAATGGTGTGCCGACAAAATTTTTATAATATGAAATGGAAGAACTAAACGTATTGGTTAGATATTCTGATGAACTAGATTCGTTGTATGAGTCTTTAAAGAAACTACTACTACCAAAATTTACCGATGCAGAAAAACGAGCATTCGGATTTGACTGCGATGACTGACTATGCGACCATCGAACAAAGAAGTTTTTTGTTATGGCATAATCATCAAAACCCTTTTGACTTTCGATTAAATTCTCATATCGAAAACTAAAGTTACCACTAAATTTATAGCGATAGGCATAACTTGACTCGGTTCTTAAACCCCAACTACCATTGGTATAAATATCTGCCAATACGGCCAAGTCAACATAATCATTTATGGCAAAATAATATCCACCATTTTGCAAAAAATAACCTTGATTACTATTTTCTCCCCATGTTGGAATTAAAAAACCAGAAGCCCTCCCTTTTGTAATTGGTGCATAAAAGAATGGAAGAAAAAGCGGTGTTGGTACATCTGCAATAACCAAGTTACTTAATCCACCAACAATTTTACTTCCGGGTACAACCTTAATATTAGAGGTTTGAATATAGTAATCGGGATGCTCTTTTTGCGAAGTAGTAAATTTTGCTTTGTTGATATAAAAGGTACTGTCGTTTTCTTTTTTGGTAAGATCACCTGTTATAAAAACACCTTGTTGTTCTGTTCTCGAATTATAAATAATTGCTTTTTCGGATTGAAAATTATAAATAAGAGAATCTTGCACTGATTCTTGTGAGCCTTGTTTAAACTGCGGTTTTTGGGTATAAACTCCAGAAGTATCTACAATTCCTTTGGCGTATGCTAAGCTATTTTTGTAGTCGATTAAAATTTCTCCTGCTTTTAACTCAATATCTTCGTAATAAAGCTCAGCTTCATCATATAGTTTGGCAGTTTCTTTGACAAAGTCATTCGACATATATGCTTTTGCCTTATGAATAATATTAGCTTGCAAAAATTCTTTTGTAACTTTTAAACTGTCGGTTTTTATAGTATCTTGCGCACTTGTATTTAGAGCACTTTGATTCAATGCGTTAAGACTATCGATGGTAGAGTTTACCCTATTTTTACTTTTATCAGGTTCGGTTTGAGCGTGACTCAAAAAAATCCTAAAGCAAAAAAATAATAAGACTAAAACGGTGTATCTTAAATTTGTATACAATGTTATAAATAGTATTTTTGTAAAAAAAAATCAACTTATTTTTAAGGTTACAAACTTACGTATATTTTTTTAGTGGTTTTAGTTAAAAAAGTAAGAAAAACAAGAGGAAGATAAATAATGAGATATTTAAATTTTAAGTGCAAAAAACGTTATAAGTTTTTAATAATTTTATGCGTTTTTTTTATGTTTATTGGGAGTAGTGTGGCAATTGCGCAAGAGAAATTTACTGTTGTTTTAGATGCCGGTCATGGCGGAAAAGACCCTGGTAAGAATCAAGGAAAATATAATGAAAAAGATATTGCCTTAAATATTGTTTTACTAGTTGGTAAAAAATTAGGGAATAATAGCAAGATCAATGTAGTTTACACGAGAAAAACGGATGTTTTTGTTGATTTAAAAGAAAGAGGTTATATAGCGAATCAGGCTAATGCGGATTTATTCGTGTCCATTCATTGCAATGCCCATAATACTCAAGCTTACGGTACCGAAACATATGTTTTAGGATTGCATGCCAATCAACGAAATTTTGAAGTTGCGCAACAAGAGAATTCTGTAATATTTTTAGAAGATAATTATCAGGAGAAATATGAAGGATTTGACCCAAATTCTCCAGAAGCTGTTATTGGTTTAACATTGATGCAAGAAGAATATTTAGATCAAAGCTTATGGCTGGCAAGTAAAATTCAAAGAAATTTCACAGATAATTTGAACAGAAACGACCGTGGTGTAAAACAAGCGGGTTTTGTTGTTTTACATCAAACCTATATGCCAAGTGTTTTAATTGAAACTGGGTTTATTACAAATACTTCAGAGGGAGCTTTTTTGAATTCAAAAAACGGACAAGAAAAAGTGTCTCAAGCAGTTTATGAAGCGATTATTTCGTACAAAAAACAAATTGATGAAAATACAGTTGTTGAAGTAAAACCTAAACCTCAGCCAAAACCTGTTGAAGTTGGCGACCGAGTTTTTGAAGGAGTTGATTTTAAAGTACAGATTGCTTCAAGTTCGAAAAAAGTGGAATTAAAATCTTATAATTTTAAGGGATTAAAAGGCGTTAACACAACGAAAATAGGTAATCATTATAAATATTATTACGGATCTTCATCTAATTATGATGAAATCTTAAAATACCAAGATCAGGCAAAAGCAAAAGGATATCCCTCGGCATTTATTGTAGCTTTCAAAAATGAAGAATGGATAAATGTTTCTGAACTTTTAAAATCACAAAAGTGATAACTATTTTTTTATACATTGAAATTATTAGTATTATTGTTTAATTAAATTCAACATTTTGAAAATATCAAGAGAACTAAAAACCGGTATCATTGCATTGTTGAGTATTGTACTGTTTTTTTGGGGATACAATTTCTTGAAGAACCAAAGTATTTATGACAAAACACGAACGTATTACGCCGAATATCCTAACGTTCAAGGTTTGTCTCCCAATAGTCCTGTTACCATAAATGGATTGAGTGTCGGAAAAGTATCCGATATTTCATTCCATCCATTAAAAAAAGGAGTTCTAATTGTACATTTGAATTTAACCAATAAGATTCAGTTTTCTAAAAATAGTATTGCCGAAATTTATAGTCCAGATTTCATCAGCGGAAAATCAATGAGAATAAACCTTGCTTTTGATGGTGGCTTAATTGCGAAAAACGGAGACACATTAATAGGAAGTGTTGAATCAGGTATCATGGGGATGGTCAATGAGCAAATTGCACCCTTGCAAGCGAAAGTAGAGAGTTTTGTTGTGAATTCTGATTCTGTGATGCAAAATGTTAACAAAGTTCTCGATGCCAAAAATCAGAAAAAAATAAGAACGAGCTTAAACGATCTTTCCATAACGCTAGAGAAATTTAAAAATATTTCTTTAAATGCGGATAAATTATTTACTAACAATAAAGAAAAATTAGATAGTATCTTAAATAATGCTAATTCTGCGATGGCAAATTTTTCTAAATTTACAGATTCGCTTGAGAAGGTTGATTTATTAGCTACTACTGCCAAGTTACAGACTACTTTAGATGGTGTGAACCAAATTTTGGACAGCATTAAAAACGGTGATGGAACCATAGGTAAATTGATAAATGATGAGCAATTATATAAAAATTTAGAAGGAGCATCCCTCGAAATGGAAGAATTGATCCGGGATATTAAATTGCACCCAAAAAGATTTGTTCACCTCTCGGTTTTCGGAAAAAAAGAAAAAGCCTATGAAGAACCTGAGGAAAACGAAAAAAAATAGTTGATAAGTTCTGATAAAATACTACTGGTAAACATTTAATATTTTTTTAGTTTTACATCAAAATAATTGCAAGAAAAAGTTTAATTTAAAGCAAAATTTATAGATAAACTATTACATGTCTTACATTTCAAATATACTCTTTACAATTCTACTAATCGTAGGTGTTGGTTTTTTTGTACGTAATGTCAAAAAACTTACCCGAAATATAAAATTGGGTAAAGATACCAACCGAAACGATAATGCTTCCGAACGTTGGAAAAACATGATTCATATTGCTCTCGGGCAGTCTAGAATGGTAAAGCGTCCAGTTTCAGGTATTCTACACATCATCGTTTACGCAGGTTTTATAATTATTAATATTGAAGTTTTAGAAATTATAATTGACGGACTATTTGGTACGCATCGAATACTTTCTTTTGCAGGAGGTTTTTATAATTTTTTAATTGGCTCTTTTGAGATACTTGCATTTTTAGTTTTAATTTCTGTTGTCATTTTTTGGATTCGTAGAATGATTCTTCGAGTTCCAAGATTTTGGAATAAAGAAATGACTGCTTGGCCTAAAAATGATGCCTTAAATATCTTGTATTTTGAAATGGTGTTAATGTCACTATTTTTATTCATGAATGCAGCAGATTTCAATTTGCAGCAATTGGGTGCGGCACATTACGAAAGTGCAGGAAGTTTCCCAATTAGCCAATACATAGCAAATTGGTTGCCTCAAAATGAATCCACACTGATACTTCTTGAAAGAGGAGCATGGTGGTTACATATTATCGGTATTTTTATTTTCTTGAACTATTTATATTACTCGAAACATCTTCATATATTATTAGCATTTCCGAACACTTATTTTACAAACCTTAATCCGGAAGGAAAGTTTGATAATTTAAAATCGGTTACCGATGAGGTAAAAATGATGCTTGATCCTAGTGTAGATCCATTCGCGGCAGCTCCGGAAACGGAAGAAAATACCATTCCAGAAAAATTTGGAGCACAAGATGTAACCGATTTGAATTGGGTACAATTGATGAATGCATATACCTGTACTGAATGTGGTCGATGTACCTCCGTTTGTCCGGCAAACCAAACAGGTAAAGAATTATCGCCTCGCGCAATAATGATGAAAACACGCGATAGATTAGAAGAAGTTGGTAATTTTATTGATAAAAACGGGGTAGAGAACTTTAAAGAAAAAGGCGATGACAAATCTCTTTTTTCAACCATTAGTAATGAAGAAATTTGGGCATGCACTACTTGTAATGCTTGTGTTAATGAATGTCCGGTTAATATAGATCCATTATCGATAATTATGGATATGAGAAGATTTTTGGTAATGGAAAAATCTGCTGCACCGCAGGAATTAAACATAATGATGACCAATATTGAAAATAATGGAGCGCCATGGCAATACAACCAAATGGATCGGTTGAATTGGAAAGACGAAAATTAATTAATTTAAAAAATTAAACAAATGATAGTACCAACAATGGCTGAAATGATGGCAGCAGGTAAAACTCCTGAAGTTTTGTTTTGGGTTGGTTGCGCAGGAAGTTTTGATGACCGTGCAAAAAAAATTACGAAAGCATTTGTCAAAATTTTAAATAAGGCAAATGTCGATTTTGCGGTTTTAGGCACAGAAGAAAGTTGTACCGGTGACCCAGCAAAAAGGGCTGGTAATGAGTTTTTATTTCAAATGCAAGCGATGACTAATATTGAAGTGTTGAATGCTTACGAAGTAAAAAAAATTGTAACTACTTGTCCGCATTGTTTTAATACTTTAAAAAATGAGTATCCTGAATTAGGGGGTACTTATGAAGTATTGCATCACACGGAATTCTTGCAAAAATTATTAGAAGAAGGCAAAATTTCTATTGAAGGAGGTAAATTTAAAGGAAAACGAATTACGTTTCACGACCCTTGTTATTTAGGAAGAGCAAATAATATTTATGAGGCACCAAGAGAATTAATTCAAAAATTGGAGGCAGAGTTGGTCGAAATGAAGCGTTGTAAATCAAACGGACTTTGTTGCGGTGCAGGAGGTGCTCAAATGTTTAAAGATGCCGAAAAAGGAGATAAAGAAATTAATATTGAGCGAACCGAAGATGCGCTCGAAGTACAACCAAATATAATTGCTACTGGCTGTCCGTTTTGTAATACAATGATGACGGATGGTGTAAAAAATAAAGAAAAAGAAGATTCTATAAAAGTGTTGGATATAGCAGAATTAATTGCTAATGCTGGCGATTTATAAATGATAATTTAAAATATGCCTTTTATCAGAGACAAGAATTTAGTAAATATTTACGAAGAAATTGACAAGGCAAATGATACGATCAAGACTTTGTCCACCGCGTTGAAAGACGAGGAGGAAAACAATTCCGTATTGCGAAAACATCGCATAGTTCTTGGTGTTTTTGGTCTGATTTTACTCATCTTATTTTTGTGGTCATTTTTACCAAAATCAAAGCAATACAAAGACGAATACCTCATAAAGAACAATTTAAGTTTGGTTGATTCTGATTCTTTACATAAAATGCAGCGAAACGCAAAACAAATTGCTCTTATTGACTCTTCACGTACGATGGCATCAGAAATGCCAATTTTATATCGCGTTCAAATTGGTGCCTATGCAAGCTTTAGTTCTAAATTAATTTCAGATGATTTGGTACATTTAGAAAAATTTGAAGATGAAGGACTCAATAAATATGTGATTGGTAATTTTACAACGTACAAAGACGCGGTTATGCTTCGTGATGATATGCGTAGATTAGGGTTTATTGATTGTTTTATCATTTCCAAATCTTATGGCATTCCGATAAATATTACCGAGGCTTTAGAATTGAGTGGTGAACAATGGATTAGAGGAAATACCAATTAATTAAGACTTTACAATATTTTGTCAAAACTACAGTCCTGGGTAAAAGCTGCCCGTTTAAGAACCTTACCTTTATCGTTATCCGGAATTATTTTAGGAGCTTTTTTGGCAACTTCAAAAGGAGATTTTAATTGGATGATATTCTTGCTTTCCGTGGCAACAACAATCGGATTTCAAGTTTTATCCAATTTTGCAAATGATTATGGTGATGGAATAAAAGGAACGGATAACGAAGATAGAGTAGGACCCAAAAGAGCTCTGCAAAGCGGAGAAATTACGCCCAAACAAATGCTAAATGGTATTAAAATTACGGGTGGTCTTACTCTAATAATTGCATTGCTCCTTATTTATATCTCTTTCGGAAAAGAAAATATAATGTATTCTTTCTTATTTTTCTTTTTAGGAATCGCAAGTATTGCAGCTGCTGTCAAATATACAGTTGGTGATAAGGCTTATGGGTATCGTGGTTTTGGTGATTTATTCGTATTTCTATTTTTCGGTCTCGTGAGTGTTTGTGGTTCTTATTTTTTATATACCCATACCTTGGATTTTACTATTTTTTTTCCAGCATTTTCTGTAGGTTTATTAAGTGTTGGGGTTTTGAATTTGAATAATATGCGTGATCGCGAATCAGATGCAAAATCGGGTAAAAATACCTTAGTCGTAAAAATAGGGGAGGAATTTGCCAAATACTATCACTACTATTTATTAATCACAGCATTCTTATTTGCATTTTTATATACAAGTCTTCATTTTGAATCACCAAAACAATTTCTTTTTTTGATAGCATTTGTTCCAATTTTTTTACATTTGCATACAGTTTACAAAAATAAAAGTCCGAAATTATTGGATCCAGAACTTAAGAAACTGGCTTTGAGTACCTTTCTATTCGCGTTTTTGTTTGGATTAGGGTTGGTAATTTAGATATGATTATTGTCATAATAATAAAAGACTATTTAGTCTACTTTTGTTTCTCAAAATTAATGAATTGGTAAAATTAGTTATAACACATTTATTGCTAAACCTTTATTTACTGGCGATTATACAGCCGGCAATTCCTGTTTTAGAATACCTACTCAATTACAACTATATTGCCACTCAATTATGTGAAAATAGAGATAAACCTATTTTAGAATGTAATGGTACATGCTACCTGGAAAAACAGGTTTCAAAGCAACAAAATTCAGAGCCAAGCTCTTCGGTTCCGATGCCACCAAAAATTGATTTGGAAAAATTTATAACTTTAAAAATAGTTGGTTTTATTTACAAGATTTCGAGGCCATTACATGTGCGCGTTACTCCTTTTTTTTATAACAATTTAAAAGAATCTACATTTAATTTTTTCCTCTTCAGACCACCATCATTTACTATTTAGTTCATCCGTTTAAATAACGAAATTAAACGCAGCACTTCCGTTGCGTATTATAAATTATTAAATAGTATAAAAATGAAAAAAATATTTTGGCTTTTTGCCATGCTATTTTGCATGGGTTATTTAGTTAATGCCCAAGAACAAATAGTTAAAGGTACTGTAACTGATATATACAATCAACCTATTGAACATGTTATTATTACCTTAAAAAACTCCCAAATTAATACAGAAACTAATGCATTAGGAATCTTTGAAATAAAAGCAAATTTAGGTGAAACAGTTATGTTTTCACATATGAATTACAAACTAAAAAGTTTAAATCTTATACCGGATATGCAAATTGTTTTAGAAGAAAAAACAATTGAATTAGACAATGTAGTTTTAAAAGCTAGCCCGTTTAGTGATATTGTACAATCGAGTATAATTTACGATGATGTCAAAGCAACTACACAACCTCGAAATGTAAGCGATTTGTTTAAAGATATTCCTGGTTTTGGAATTCAAAAAAGAGGTGCTTATGCATCTGAACCTGTTTTTCGAGCTTTTAAATATGAACAGTTAAATGTGCAATATGATGGCGGAATGAAAGTCTTAAATGCTTGTCCGAATCGTATGGATCCTATCACAACGCATGTAATTCCTGAAGAAATTGAAAGAATAGAAATTATTAAAGGTCCATTTACCGTTCGTTTTGGTGAAAATTTTGGGGGAATTATAAATATGGTTACAAAATCAGCTTCTTCCAAAAAAATGGGAATAAGTGGAAATTTGGAAACCGGGTTTGAAACTAACGGAAACAACTTTACAGGAAGAGGTTCGATAGTATATAAACAAGAAAAATTTGATATAGAACTAAATGGTTCCTATCGCGATTATGGCGATTATGAAGATGGTAACGGAACAGAAGTACCTTCCTCTTTTACCAGTACAGACTATTCTATTAAAGTTGGCTTTAATCCAACGGATAATCAGCGCTTGAGACTCACTTGGAGACAATCATTTGCCAAAGATATTGATCATGCCGGATTACCTATGGATTCGCCTTATGACGATAGTTATTTAGCCGGATTAGATTATAAAATTACTAATTTATCTAAGGTGGTAAGTTCTATAATGTTTAAAGGTTTTTATTCCGATGTTGATCACTTAATGACTAATGAAAATCGTCCGAGTTTTACGGCAACCGGTGCTTCTTCTAATGTTTTTGTGACTACGTACGGTGGAAAAACGGAAGTAGCTTTAAAACCATCTGAGAAACTTATAGTTTTCACTGGTTTGGATGGAAACTTTACCGCTAGAGATGGCTCTAGAATTCGAACTGTAAAAATAATGAATGGAACTGTTTTGCCGAATCCAATGATAAAAACAGATAAGATTTGGCAAGATTCTGAAATAAATGATGTGGGTGTTTTCGCAGAAGGAAAATATAAAATCTCTGAGTTTGCCATTATGACTGCCGGATTGCGATCTGATTTTATAGATGCTGCGATTCATGATCCAGAACAAGATTTTCTAGACTTATATGGTGGAGAAATTAAAGACCAATCCGAAGTAAATCTTAGCGGAAATATATCTCTTGTGTATACAAAAAATGAGGCAAAAGTTCAATTTGCATTTGGACGAGGAGTTCGTACAGCATCGATGATTGAGCGATTTATCAATCATTTTAATGTAGGTTCTGATCCGTACGAATATATGGGAAATCCTTATTTAGATCCTGAAATTAACAATCAGTTTGAAATCGCTTTCCAACAAAAATTTAAAAACATGGAGTTTGGAGCGTCCGTATTTTATTCCTTTTTACAAGATTATATTACTGCTGTTGTAGATGAAACAATTCCGCGAAAATTCATGCCAACCGTTGAGCCAGTTTTTGCTAAACGATTTATAAATATAGACAAGGCAATGCAAACAGGATTTGAGATGTTTTTTAATTATCATATTACTTCTGCGTTGAAGTTTAACACAGATTTATCCTATACCTACGGCGAGAATAAAGATTTTGATGAACCATTACCTCAAATTGCACCTTTGACAGCGCATTTGGGCTTGCATTTTGAAAAAGAAAAATATTGGTTATTCTTAAATTCTAGGCTGGTTGATCAGCAAGATAGAATTGCAACTTCATTTAGAGAAGTAAAATCACCAGGTTTTGCAACTTTTGATTTTAGTGCAGGCTTTAAACCAATACCAAAGTTAACTATTGGTGGAGCAGTACTAAATATTTTTGATAAAGCTTATTTTGAGCATTTGAATTATTCGTATCAAAATTCTGATATTTTAAGTGGGCGTATTTACGAACCTGGTAGAAATTTCACCTTGTATTTGAATTATACCTTTTAAATTTTATTAAGTTAGTTAGGTTGAAAACCGTGGAAAGGAATTCTCTTTTTACGGTTTTCTTTTTTTTGCCGAATATTCTTTTTATTTTTAGGATTAAATAATTAATTATGAAAATTACATTTTTAGGACATGCAAGTTTAGGAATAGAAATTGAAAATATAAATATCATTGTCGATCCTTTTATTACGGCAAATGAATTAGCAAAAAACATAGATATAAATTCGCTAAAAGCGGACTATATTTTACTTACCCACGCACATCAAGATCATATTTTAGATGCCGAAGCGATAGCAAAGAGAACAAAGGCCAAAGTTATTTCTAATTTTGAGATTGTAAATTATTTTGAAAATTTAGGTATTTCCGGTCATCCAATGAATCACGGTGGCAGTTGGCAGTTTGAATTTGGCAAAATAACCTACACGAATGCAATTCACACGAGTTCTTTTCCAGATGGTGCTTATGGTGGACAACCTGGAGGATTTTTGTTAAAAACAAAAAGTAAAACCATTTACATTGCCGGAGATACTGCCCTTACAATGGATATGAAATTGATTCCGATGCAAGCAAAATTGGACTTAGCAGTTTTACCTATTGGAGATAATTTTACCATGGGAATTGATACTTCGATAATCGCTTCCGATTTTATTGAATGCAATAAAATTTTAGGCTATCATTATGATACTTTTGGATTTATTGAAATTGATCATAATAAGGCGATCAAGTCTTTTGCCGAAAGAGGAAAACAATTAATATTACTAGATATCGGTCAATCTATTTCGGTTTAAATAAAATATGATTGGGTTTCTTTATTAACAGTTCTTATAACATTCTTATCCCATTAAAATATTGCTTTTATAGATTTTTAATCCATAAATAGTAGTGTAGATTCCTAGGTTATTATTGTTTTCATCTAAGCATAAAATTCTTTTTTAAAATAACAATAATTTTTCTGTTTGTTTTGAGTTATACCTTAATTATCAAAAAGAATTCAATTATTCATGAGAAGACAATTTATTTTAGGCATTACTTTTTTACTTGTACAACAAATTTTTTCACAATCCGATTTTAGAGATGGTTTTGTTATAACAAAATCCAGAGATACATTGTATGGTTTAGTAGATTACAAGGAAGGTTATCGGGGTTACAGAATATGTAATTTTAAACAAGATAAAGATCAAAAAACAATTTCGTATACAGCAGATCAAATTCAAGCGTATGGATTTACCAATGATTTGTATTTTGAATCGAACGAATATAACAATGTGGATAATGAACCCGAAATAATTTTTTTTCAAGTCTTAGTTAAAGGAAATGCTACTTTGTATAAATATCACGAACGATATTATGTGGCAAAAATGAATATTAAGCCACATGAACTTGTAAGTACGTTTGATGATTCGGTGATAGATGGTCTAACTTATAGAAAAGATAATAAAGAATATATTCGAAGTTTGAATTACCTTTTTTTTGATTGTGAAAAGTTGAGAAAAGGTATTGAAAATTTAAAATTTAATGAACCATCACTTGTTAAAATAGTTAAAGATTATAATAATTGTCAAGGAGTAGAAAGCGTAGCATTTAACGAACGTAAGCCTCTTTTTAAAATGGTATTCGGAGTGGCTATTGGTTATAACTTTTCATCTATTGGTTCTGATGGTTTTGATGAAAATAATTTTTTAAAAACTGATTTTTCCAATTCAAATTCCTTGATGTTTGGTGCAACTTTCGATTTATCTTCGCCAAGGTGGCTAGAGAAAATATCATTAACAGGAGGTTTGTTTTATTTTTATTCTGATTATTTTATGGAAAACACCTCAAAACCATATGAATCCAATATTAAAAATGAAGTCACTATTGAAATTAGTCAGTTAAAAATTCCTTTAGGTTTTCGTTATACATTTCCCGAGAAAAAAATCACTCCATATATAAATATTGGAGGTTCTTTTACAGCGCATCTTTCTAGTAGCGCCGTTTGGTTAGAAGAGCGAGAGTTTTTTGGTAAAGTAACGATTACCGAAACAGATTTAGAAATAGGAGATCATCAATTTGGTTATTGGGGAGGAGTAGGTTTTAAAGTGCCGATTCATAACAAAATGAAAGCGTTTTTCGAGTTTCGTTATGAAAGTAATCAAAGCTCTTCGTTTGAAAAAGTTGCCGTAAATGAAGAAAACAGTTTCGAAAATTATCAGTTAATTGTAGGAATAAATCTTTAATTTCGTTTTTTGGTAGCAGAGTTGAGCAATGCAATTAAAAAAAAACGATATTTATAAAATGCATTTAAGAGCGAGATTTAAAAAATATACACTACAATTTAAACATGCAAGCGGGACTTCACGAGGAGTTTTGCACACCAAGGAAACCTACTTTTTAAAGGTTTTTTCAGATAAAAAATTTGGAGTAGGCGAATGTAGTTTGGCTTGAGTTACGATGATGTTTCCGATTATGAATTAAAATTGCAATGGCTTTGCAATAATATTAATCGAAATAAAGATTTTCTTTTACAGGAATTAATTGCATATCCATCGATACAATTTGGTTTAGAACAAGCACTATTATCTTTTCAAAGTGAAGATGTTTTCTCTTTGTTTCCGTCAAAATTTACTCGTGGACAAGATTCTATTTCTATTAACGGACTTATTTGGATGGGAGATACATCCTTCATGCAAAAACAGATAAAAGAAAAATTAGCTTCCGGATTTACCACCATCAAATTGAAGATTGGCGCAATAGATTTTAAAGCCGAATTGAATTTGCTAAAAGCCATCCGAAAAGAATTCTCCGCTGATGAAATTGAACTTCGCGTTGATGCCAATGGTGCATTTACTCCTAACGATGCATTAGAAAAATTAAAACGTCTATCTGATTTCGATTTGCATTCGATCGAACAACCCATAAAATCAGGTCAAAGTGAAGAAATGTGTGAATTATGTGCTATTACACCACTGCCAATTGCCTTAGATGAAGAATTAATTGGCATTCTGAATATATCGGAAAAGAAGCTTTTGATTGAGAAAATTAAACCACAATTTATTATTTTAAAACCAAGTTTGATTGGTGGTTTTAATGGTGCTGACCAATGGATTCAAGTTGCTGAAAAACACCAAATTGATTGGTGGATTACTTCTGCTTTAGAGAGCAATATTGGCTTGAATGCTATTGCTCAATATACCTTCGAAAAGCATACAAATATTCCGCAAGGTCTCGGTACTGGTGGCTTGTTTAGCAATAATATTATTTCGCCATTAGAGATCAAAAACGGAGCTCTATTCTATTCCCAAAAGCAAAAATGGGAGAACATAGACTATCTGTTTTAAATATATAGTATCTTCGTTTTTCATTATTAATTTTTGGTATAAATCATGAAATTTATTCAACAGGCTTATAAAGGTAAAAATGATTGGCATTTGTATTTGCTTTCCTTTTTTTTAATTTTTATCGGTTGGCAAATAATTGGTGTATTACCTTTAACTTTTACTGCTTTCTTCGCAGCGGGAAGTTTTAGGGAGTTTATTTCTGCAGCAAAAACTCAATTTATGGATGTAGGAATCGGCAAAAACTTGTTTTTGTTTCTAATGATTCTATCGTTTGCATTCGGATTGGTAAGTTTACTTTTTGCTGTAAAGAAAATACATGGTAGAAGTATTTCTAGTTTGATCACAAGCCGGAAGAAAATAGACTGGAATCGGTTTTTTTATGCATTTTTCTTATGGTTTTCGATTGTTTCAGTGATGTTACTACTAGATTATTTTATAAATACAGAAAGTTATGTTTGGAATTTTAAACCCGTTCCATTTTTAATTTTAGTAATAATTTCTGTTTTATTCATGCCATTACAAACTAGTTTAGAAGAATTATTGTTTCGTGGTTATATTATGCAAGGTTTGGGAGTTTTATTTAAAAATGCTGCTATTCCGTTGCTGGTAACTTCAATTGGTTTTGGTTTGTTACATGGCTTTAATCCTGAATTTCAAAAATTAGGTACTATTGTGATGGTCTATTATATTGGCACTGGATTTTTGTTTGGAATTGCCACTTTAATGGATGATGGAACCGAACTTTCTTTAGGAATGCATGCTGCTAATAATGTTTTTGCGGCTGTTTTTGTAACCATGGATTGGGCTGTTTTTCAAACAGATGCACTATTAGTAGATACTTCAGAACCTTCCGTTGGCATCGAATTGATATTACCGGTTTTTGTTATTTATCCAACAGTTCTTTTTATTTTTTCAAAAAAATACGGCTGGACTAATTGGAAAGAAAAATTGTTCGGAGCAGTTCCGAAACCAGAGGATGAAACCTTAGAGGAAATTGATTATTAGCATAAGGTAAAGTATGAAACAAACAACTTTACATAAGAGTTTTAAATTGAATAATCGAAGTTTTAAAAATGAGAAAGAACTTTTAGAATTCACTAAAAATAATTTATCTCGAGTTCATAGTTTTTTAGAGACTTGGTTTGATGCGAAAGATTTTATTTCGGTACTTACTTCCGGTTCAACCGGAAAGCCAAAAAGCATAAAACTAAAAAAGGAGTTTATGCGGAATTCCGCTTTAGCTACAGGGAAATATTTTGATCTACCAGAAAAAACGACAGCTTTATTGTGTTTGTCGCCAAATTATATTGCCGGAAAAATGATGCTCGTGCGTGCTTTAGTTTTAGGATGGAATTTAGATGTTGTTGAACCAAATAGCAAACCATTAGAAAATATCCAAAAGGAATACGATTTTTCAGCCATGGTTCCAATGCAACTGTTCTATTCGCTAAATGGTATTTCAAAAATAAAAAAACTAATTGTTGGTGGCGGAGTGGTATCTAAAACTTTATTAAATTCAATTCAAGATATTCCAACGAAGATTTATGCAACTTACGGAATGACAGAAACAGTTACGCACATTGCAGTAAAAGAATTGAATCAATTTTCTCAACAAGATAATAGCAAATTGTTAGAAGGAAACCAATCCAATTATAAAATTTTACCGAATATTAAAATCGCTGTAGATGCTAGAGGATGCCTAATAATTGATGCAGCAAAAGTTGCAGATGAATTAATAATTACAAACGATTTGGTAAAATTAGTTTCGGAAATAGAGTTTCAATGGTTGGGCAGATTTGATACCGTTATAAATTCAGGAGGTATAAAATTAATACCCGAACAAATTGAAGAAAAACTCTCGCAAATTATCTCACATCGCTTATTTGTAAGTAGTGTACAAGACCCTATTTTGGGTGAAAAATTAATTTTGGTGATAGAAAGTGAGCCTAATGAAATTACCATAGAAAAATTACAATCGGTTTTAGATACCTACGAAATACCCAAAAGTATTCATTTTTTAGCGCAGTTTATTGAAACTGATACAAAAAAAGTAGATAGAAATAAGACCAAGAATTTACTACCAGAATTATAAAAACGCTCTACCAAATTTATTTCACGGTAATCAATTGTTTAATAGAAACAGGTTTTCCTGAATTGGTAAAACCTTCCAAATTAATTTCATAATCCCCTATATTATCAGAAGTATAAAAAATTACAGAGGTTTCTTCTTTATTTACAATAAATTCAGGTTTCCAAAGTAGCTGACTTCTGTAATCAGGAATTCTATCATAGGATTCTCCCTCATATTTTTGTTCGAAATAGCTTTGCTTTTGTAGTGGTTTGAATAATTTAACACTCTTAATATAATCTGCATTGGGAATACTATTAAAGTCTCCATCAAAGGTTTCTATCGAAACAATTCCTTCAAAAATCTCTGATCCAAAAAGGTACTGTTCACTAACAACACTAATTTTTTTTATTTTGGCGGAATTATAAAGAACAAGATCATTTTGATCTTGTACCATTATTCCGTCGACAAGAACTAGAGTGTTTAAGCCAGATTCGATGTCTTCATCATAAAGTTTCACATGCAATTGGTTTATACCCTTTCTTTGTCGAACAAAAACTTCAGGAATAATCTCAATAACGGTCTCTTTTAAGGTTGGAAATCGTGTGTAATCATCTAATAAATAGGTCTTTTCTTTAGAATTAAAAAAGGGAATTATAGAATCAATTTCGATAGGTTTATTCGGTTTTACAGTGGAGTAGGTGTTTTCAATTTGATTATAAATGCTATGATTTAAAATATACTCCTTTTGTTCCGGTGTGATTTTAAATTTAAAAAAGTTTAAATTTTGATAATTTACAGCTTCTAATTGATCTATTTCAACACGAAAAGCATCTCTATTGTCATTAATTACTTGAATAACAGCATTTTGAGAATCGTA
>RCMY010001269.1_pt1 | contig 45735 bp, 37 predicted proteins | sample 2041341 | NCBI WGS metagenome assembly RCMY01 (sample SAMN09708234, study PRJNA481090) | Marine sediment metagenome, whole genome shotgun sequencing project.
GCGGCAAGCGCTTTAAAAAGGAAGTGCTCGAAGTCAAATTCGAGGATGCCAATATCGACGATGTACTCAATATGACCATTGACGATGCTATTGCCTTTTTTGACCGGAACAAACAGGATAAAATTGTTAACAAGCTAAAACCCCTGCAAGATGTGGGACTTGGTTACGTTACTTTGGGACAGTCCTCCTCTACTCTATCCGGTGGCGAGGCGCAGCGGATTAAATTGGCCTCGTTTCTGGTAAAAGCGACAACCAAGGATAAAGCCCTATTCATCTTCGACGAACCCACCACAGGGTTGCATTTTCATGATATCAAAAAACTACTCAAATCCTTTGATGCCCTGATTGCCAAAGGTCATTCCGTTATCGTTATAGAGCACAATATCGAGTTAATCAAATGTGCCGATTATATCATCGATCTAGGCCCCGAAGGTGGGGAAAACGGCGGACAACTGTTGGCGGAAGGTACACCGGAGGAGATTATCAAGAGTAAGGATTCTTTTACTGCAGGGTATTTGAAGGAGAAGTTGTGAGGGGATAATCATGACCTTCAAAAGGTTACGACGAATTTATCGCTTTGACTTGAAAAAAATATTGATGTTCGAAATAAAAACCTAGGTAAAAGTAATGAAAACCTTTAGGGTCTAGCCCGCATATGCGCTTCGCACTCGTCACAGACGAACGCCCTCAAACCTAACACTTCAAAATAATTCGCTGACAATCAGCAATTTATAATCAATACCATTTTTTGGCACGTTGTTTGTTTTATTCAAGGCGAATGTAAATAGTTGCATTCGAGATCGCCTGCCGGCTGGCAAGCTTAAAACCTTATATCATGAAAAACGTAGTCCTCTTTTTATCGGCCTTACTTTTAGGAACCTCCGGTGCCTTGGCCACAGCTACAACTAAAGATAAGGTTGTCGAAAGTAATACCTATCGCTATAACGACACCTTTATTTTTGTCGAGAACGGCGTTACATTTTCGGTTTATCCCGATGGGGAATTCGATTTTTATATAGACAATCATGTTACGGGACGTAGAAATGGAGTGACTTTCAACTCTGGATACGATTATAGTCCCTATGCCCAATATGACGATTATGGGGCAGTTATTCAGGTCGAGGATGTGCCTGTTTACTACGACCACTACGGACGTGTGACCCAAATCGGTGACGTCGATATCAGTTATAACCGTAATAGGGTACGCCGTGTAGGCAACATGCACGTCTACTATAACCGTAGGGGATTCTACGATTACCATACCGGATACATCAACGTGTACAACAGACATTACGTATATCGCCCTTTCCACGCGTTCTTTGCTAGACCGTCCATAGGATTTGCTTTGGTATTCAACCAACCTTATCGAAGGTATTATAGCCCTGTACGTTATACTTATTATAACCCTTACCGGTATAACACCCGAAAAGCATACGCCACAATCGGACATACCCATCACTACAATAAAGTACGCAGTGAACGTTCACGAATTTATAGAAATGATCGAAGGGTCGCCGTGCGGGACAATGCGGTTCGCAGCAATCGCGGCGTGGCCAAAAGAAGTGCCACTACCTCAAGAAGCAATCGTTCGGTAGCCAAACGGTCTACCTCGGCACGTACGCCCGACCGGAATACTGTCAGCAAAAGAGCGGCAACCGAAACCCCACGTAGCCGTACCGCGAGCCGAAGTACTCAAACGTATAAAAGTCCACAGCGGAGTACTGCAAACCGATCGGTGAGTCAGGCGAAATCAAGAAGCAGAACTAGCGTAGGCAAAGAACCGTCGAGAAGCAGAAACAGTGTTGCGACAAGAAGTTCAGCTTCGAGAAGTGTAAGCAAGGCTCCATCAATAAGTAGAAGCAATGTCGCGACAAGAAGTTCAGCTTCGAGAAGTGTAGGCAAGGCTCCATCAAGAAGTAGAAGCAATGTCGCGACAAGAAGTTCAGCTTCGAGAAGTGTAAGCAAGGCTCCATCAAGAAGTAGAAGCAATGTCGCGACAAGAAGCTCTTCTTCAAAGAGCGTAAGCAAAGCACCGTCACGAAGTAGAAGCAGTGCTGCGTCAAGAAGTTCTTCGACAAGAAGTGTAAGCAAGGCACCTTCGAGAAGCAGAAGTAACGTATCCTCTAGAAGCACTTCGTCAAGAAGTACCGCTAGCAGGGCATCTTCGGGAAGCAATAGAAATACTGCCACAAGAACATCGTCATCACAAAGCTCCAGAAGATATTAAAATAGTTTTTAGGTTGGTTAGTTGTTTGCCCCCGTAACGGATTTATTCGTTGCGGGGGTTTTTCTATAAAGGGTATTGGGATGATTAGCCGGAGCTAATCAAATAACTTTCTCCAAGGTAACCTTGATCGACTTGCTAATTGGCGTTTTGCTCTTATCAGCATAATGATTGTAAGGCACAATCAAGTTAGTTTCGGGATAGTAGGCCGCCAAATCGCCTTGGGGTATTTTATACGGAATGACTTTAAAGTTCGGCGCCGTTCGTAAGATGTCGTCGTAATTACTATGGATATTGACTACATCCATTTTCGTGAAATTTCTGGCTTCCATGTCCTTTGGGTTCATGAACAGTACCCTTCTTTCGTTATAGACGCCACGATAGCGGTCGTCGAGTCCGTAAATGGTGGTGTTGAACTGATCATGGGAACGGATGGTCATCAAGATATACTCGTCATCGGCCAACTTATGGTCGGGAAGTTCGTTAATGGTCAACTGCGCCTTGCCGTTGGGTAACATGCTAAAATCTAGATTACGGACATTGTTCGGCAAATAGTAACCAATGCCCTTAGACCGTTGTGAAGTATTTTCGAAGTCCTTCACCACCTTGTCGATACTATCCCGGATCAATGCATAATCTACACTCATGGCTTTCCAGGGTACGGAGTGCTCTCCTTTAAAATAAGTATCCGCCAGCTCGGCGATCATTTCAGGTTCACTTTTGATATTTTCGGATGCGGGTTTGAGCAATCCTCGAGATTGGCGTACCCTGCCCATACTATCTTCCATGGTGAGATAGCGCAGGTCGCCATTTTTCATATCTTTTTCAGAGCGGCCGTAGGTAGGTAAAATCAGGGCCGTTTTTCCCGTGACCAGATGCGTACGGTTGAGCTTGGTACTGATCTGCACGGTCAGGTCGCAGTTTTGCAAGGCCTGTGCGGTGTATTCCGTATCGGAAGCGGCCATTAAAAAATTACCGCCCAGGCAGATAAAGACTTTGGCCTTTCCATCGTGCATGGCTTCCATCGCACCGACGGTGTCAACACCTTCTTGGTTCGGGGGAGTGAAACCTAAATGTTTTTCAATACGTTGGTTCATTGCCTCATCGACAAAATGTTGGATACCGACACTGCGATCGCCTTGTACATTGCTGTGGCCGCGCACGGGACAAGTGCCTGCACCGGGTTTTCCGATGGCCCCCTTCAATAACAGCAGATTGACATACTCCTGAATAGTGGCGACCCCATTTTTATGTTGGGTCAGCCCCATCGCCCAGCAAACAACAATTTTGGACTTTTGGGCAAGCAACAATGCAGTATTCTCGATTTTTGCCTCCTCAACGCCACAGAGTTCCAAAAGCTGATTTTCGTCGTGCTTATCGACATCGGCAATCAATCGCTCGTATCCGTCGACATATTGACGTAAAAACTCATGGTCGAAGACATCCTTCTTCGCCTCATCCATAGCCGCCAATTTTTTGATCAACAGCTTGACCAATGGGATATCCTGATTAATTCGTACCGTAAGATGTATGTCGGCCAAGTCATCTCCCCCACCTAGCAATCCCCTTAGTTCTTGTGGATTTTTGAAGTTTACGAGTCCCGTTTCCTCCAAAGGATTGATGCTGATGACCTTTCCGCCGTTACGTTTGCATTTTGCTAGAGCGGTCAGCATCCGCGGATGGTTCGTACCGGGATTTTGTCCGGCCACAATAACGACCTCCGCTTCGTAAAGATCTTCCAGTTTTATTGAACCCTTGCCAATACCTAAAGTCTCGCCCAAAGCCACCCCACTAGATTCATGGCACATGTTCGAGCAGTCAGGCATATTGTTGGTGCCAAAGGCTCTGGCGAACATGCCATAGAGATAGGCCGCCTCGTTGCTTGAACGGCCGGATGTATAAAAGATAGCCTCATTGGGGGAATCCAGCTTATGCAGTTCTTGGGATGTCAAGTTGTAGGCCTCATCCCAAGAAATTGGTTCGTAATGGATATTGCCCGGTTTTAACACCAAAGGTTCCGTAAGCCTTCCGAATTTGTTGAGCTGGTAATCGGTGAGCTGGGATAATTCTTCCACGGAATTTTCGGTGAAAAATGCAGATCCAATATGTTTGGTAGTAGCCTCATCGGCCAAAGCCTTCGCCCCGTTTTCACAATATTCGGCAAAAGAAGAAGGGTTTTCAGGGTTCGGCCAAGCGCAGCTCGGACAATCGAAACCACTTTCTTGGTTCATATCGAGAAGTGCGCGCATCGAACGTACGATACCCATTTCCTTAAATCCGTGTTTGAGGGCTTCCTTTACACCCAACATACCGGCGGCATGGTGCATAGGTTCTTTAAACTCAAAATTATCAGAAAATTCTTGTGAACCGTGGATCGAAACGTTCCTTTTAAAATCATCTTTCATTGTTCTCGTGTATTAATCCCTTTGTGACCCCCTGTTGAACCATCTTTGGTTTGTAAGTGGTTATAGGTTCTACCTCTAAAAATAGCGAATGCCAACAGGTTTAACAAATCCCGAAGGTCAATTATTTTTTTAGGATTTTGGTCAACACCCCGAAAACATCCTTGGAAATTTTAAATCGATAGATGACGCCGATATACAAGACACTGATCAAAACACCTTTAAGGACGATGTTTGTGATAGGATGAAAGGGGAAATCCAAAAAATAAAAGATAAGGCCGATACCGATCAAGAGCGCGGATATTTTCAGGGTCTCGTTAGTAAAGGGATGGATGCCGAATTTAGATTTCACATAGATCAGCTTGAGAGTATTGTAGATAAAAAAAGCGGAAAAACTGGCGATGGCGGCCCCGTTGAGTCCGTATTCGGGAATCAGCCATAGGTTTAAAAGGATGGTCAAAACGGCCAACAGGACCCCCATAAACAAAATGGCCCGATAGTAGTCGGAGTTATAGAGGATGGAGTTGTTGTTTCCCAAAAGCGCATCGTAGACCTTCGCCAGCCCCAGCCAAACGAAGATGACAAAACCGTTGCGATAGGGTTCGGGAAGCATTTCATAGAGGTCGTTCAGATTCAAAAGAATAAGGATAAAAAGCAATCCGGAAACGATGTACAAGGTCAATGAACTGCGTTGGTACAGTTCTTTCAGGGCGGGCTTGTCCTTATTGTTCAATAGTTCGGCCGTAAGCGGATAGGTAATCTGGTGCATCGACCGCGAAGGCACGGCAATAACCATGGCGATAAAACCGGCTACGCTATAATAGGCGACATTCTCGATTTCAATGAACTGGTTGATCATCACCTTGTCGATCTCAAGAAGTACTATCGCGGCGGAACCTCCCAAAATAATTAAAGCGGAGTATACTAAAATATTCCGGGTATTTTTCGGGAAATCAAAGACCAATCGCGGCATTCGGACGCTAAAGGCGTAGATGGCCATAATAAGCGTTCGCAGCAAGTAGATACCGACAGCAATGGGAATGAAGGCTTCTATTGAGATCAAATCAAAATATAGGGAGAACAAAAGCAAGGTAACCCCGACCCTTGAAATGACCTCTTTCATAAAATTGCCGAAAACGGATCGCATCCGTACCCTGGCCCAAGCGTAAAAGACCTCAAAATAAGCCATGGCTATTCCGATCCAAAAAATAGGCCAGATGTAATCTTTTACGATGGGGTTTTCTTTGGATAAAAAATTTCCTATTGTCTCGTGCGCCAAATAAGTGATACCCGCGACAGGCACTATTAAAACTAACGGGAGGAACAGCATCAGGGTCAAAAAACCGTCGGTGGTTCGGTCATCTGTAAAACTGCTGTAAAATTTTATCAGGGTGTTCGGCACCCCAAAGGCCAAAATGGGCATCAGAACCATGGCAGCGGACAGCACAACGTTGACCAGCCCGTAATATTCATCGGACATGAAATTGGTGTACAGAAAGAGTACGTTTACCGCCCCCACCCCGAAACCGAGGTAGGTGACTATCGTGTTGTTCAGGGATTGTTTGAATACGACACCCATCCGGTTAAAGTAATTTAGCTAGTTGTTCGGTAAGCGTCTTTCGACTGTATTTTTCGATAGTTGCAGCCCTTGACGACAGGTTTTCTTTCTTGAAAGCGGTATACCATTCCAAAATCGTTTGCTTCAGTTCATCGTGTGAACGGTAATCGAAAAGAGCGCCGGCTTGGGTTTCTGAAATGATTTTTCCGGCTTCCCAATCTTTGGGGCCCATTGCCAATATCGGGCGTTGGGCGGCCATATACTCGAACAGTTTTCCGGGGATAATGCCTTTTGTCTCTTCTGAATCGATTTCGACCAATAGCAAGACCTGCGAACGCTGCTGCCTGCGTTGCGCCTCGGCGTGGGATCCGTAGCCGCGCATTTTGATATAGGGACCTAGCTCGAGACGGTACAGACTATCCATCACGTCTTTGCTCACGACGCCCATAAATTCCAGCTGCAGGTCGGTGCGGAAGACGGAGTTCTCGGAGGCGATTCGGGAGAGTACTTTCCATAGGTTTTTAGGGTTACGGCCCGTTAGCAAGGATCCGATATGCGAGATGGTAAAATCTTTATCCAAATGGGCGCCGCCTTTGTAGTTGGAATCATGACCATTGGTGATGACGGTAATCGGCTGTTGCGTAATTTTTTGGAATTCCCTTTCGGTCGCGGGGCTAGTAACAATGATATGGTCGGCTTCGTTTAAAACCGAACGCTCTAATGCCTTGTGTTTTTTTTGGGAGGATTTCGTCAGTTTCAATTTTTTGTGATATCCGATGGATGTCCAAGGATCCCTAAAATCCGCCAACCAGCGTACGCCTTTTTCCGCTTTTAACTGCTGCCCGATCAAATGGACGCTGTGCGGTGGTCCGGTGGTGATGATCGTAGCTATGCCTTCCTTATCCAGTACTTCGGATAAGAATTTCACGGATGGTTTCACCCAATATTTCCGGGCATCGGGGATGAAAAAGTTGCCGCGCACCCATAGCATCGCCTTTTCCAGAGCGGACTGATTCTTTGTCTGTATAATGCCAGAACTGATGCGCGTTGTTTTTTTGGAAGATAATAATTTTGCCAAACCATATGGTTCAAACAAAGGCTGTCTGTAGATGGTAAGATCTTTGGGGATTTCCTTTTCCAAAGAAGCATCCTCTATTGGATAATGCGGATTTTCGGGGATATAGACCACAGGTTCCACTCCAAAATCACGAAGATATTTCACGAATTTTAACCATCGCTGTACGCCGGGCCCACCCGCAGGCGGCCAATAATACGTGATGATCAAGACTTTTTTCATGGAATTTAATGTTCAGGTGTGCCGTTGGCACATTCAAGGTACAAGATACGAGGTACAAAGTTCTATGCGTTTTCTTCCTTGCGGGAACGATAGAATGTAAACCCGACACCACCTATTAGTATCAATCCGAATACTATCGAACTGGCTAAGGTAATTTTGCTTCCGGTTTTGATTACTTGGGGTTCGAATTTGAACTCTATGGTGTGTTGGCCGGCGGGTACTTCTAGGGCGCGCAAGGTATAATCTACCCGAAAATGATCTTTGGGTTGCCCGTCGATATAGGCATTCCATCCCTGGGGATAGTACATTTCTGAAAATACCGCTACTCCTTTGGCATTGTTTTTCGAGGTGTACGTCAAATGATTGGGAACATAATCCGTCAATTCGATCGTGCTTAGGGAATCTACATTAAAATTGGTGTCGGAAACGGCTTTGAGCATTTCCGAAGTGGCCACCGCTGCAGTTTTCGTTTGCAAGGTATCCAAGGCCTGTATTTCGACATCCGCATTTTCAACCTGAACCAATTCTTTGACAAACCAAGCATTACCGTTCGCTTCGGGATTTACGGCAGGATACGATTGACCTTTTTCATCCTGTTGAACAACGTATTTGACGTTGAGCATATTAAGCACGCCCATATTGCCTTTATAGATGTGAAAACTGAACAAATCTTCCAATCGACCTGGTTTTGCCGCATGGTAGCCGCCGATGGATTGGTGGTAGTATGACGTACGCGCACCATTTAAGCCTTCGGACGGGTCGTAGACCCTAAATACACCTTCGTCCTTATTAATCTGTTGGTCTAAAGGTGTTTCGGGAAAAGGTTGTAACATTTTCCGCTTTGCTACAAAATTGTCATTATCAACATATCTCTTGTCTACGCCCACTAAATCGGACACGATCAGCACCCCTAGTGCGACAATGGCGATATTGGTCTTGAGCTTATCCTTTATGAAAAACCAAAGGGCCAGTGCCGCTAAAAAAACGTAGATCAGGGAACGGAAAAGATCGCTATTGTAAACCGCCTTTCTATCGGATTGGATAAGGGACACCAATTCATCACCGTAATTCTTTTTCAGGAAGGCGTCATTCGGGCCTTCAAAACTGAACATTCCCTTGAATACAAATAGGGAGACACCCAACCCCAAAACTATAAAGAAAGCTATTTTAAGGGATTTTACTTTTTCCGATATTTTTACGGATGCACTAAAAATTTCCCGAAGTGCCAAAACAGCCAAAATGGGAACACAAAGTTCTAAAACGACCTGTGCGGACGATACCGCCCGGAATTTGTCGTAAAGCGGGAAATAATCGATCATAAAATCGGTCAAGATGCTGAAATTCTTGCCCCAAGAAAGAAAAAGGGACAGCAGGGTGCCGCCCAAAAGCCACCATTTGGCCTTTCCCTTGACCATGATCAAACCAAGGATAAAAAGGAAAAAGATAATGGCCCCGATATATGCCGGACCGGAAGTTCCGGGCTGATCAGACCAGTACAAGGGCAAACCGCTAGAAAAACTCAGTGCCTGATTACGGGAAATGCCCTGATCAATCAAGAAATCATAGCTTTTGGAGTTCTCACCTAGGTCTTCGCTACTCGATCCGCCAAAAAGACGGGGAACAAAGAGATTCAACGATTCTATGACCCCATAGCTCCACTGCGTGATATATTTTTTTTCCAGTCCGCCCGTATTTTCTTTGGTCGAGCCATCCGGATTAATAGTAAGGTCCGATTTTCCACGGGTACTCCAGTCCGCATATTCCTTAGTGGCCATCAGACTGGTGGCATTAGCGGCGATGCCCAATCCTACGGCAACAATCAACAATCCCACGGAAGTGAAATATCCCTTTAACTTCTTTTTGCGGATAGCATCCACCAAATAGACCACGCCCAATATCAGTACCAAGAACATAAAATAGTAGGTCATCTGATAGTGGTTGGCCCTGATTTCCAAAGCCATGGCAATCGCAGTCAATAAAAATCCCCATAAATACTTTTCCCGGAAGACCAATAAGATACCTCCCAAAAGCATCGGTAAATAGGCCAAGGCATGGGCCTTCGCATTGTGCCCAACGCCCAGAATAATAATCAGATAGGTAGAAAAACCAAAGGCAAGTGCCCCTAGAACGGCCAATCGGAAATCAATCTTCATACAGCAGAGGAGAATATAAAATCCTATAAAATAAAGAAAGAGATAATCCGCCGGACGCGGTAAAAACCGGATAAAAAGATCCAGTTTTTTCACATAGTCATGAGGATAATAGGCGCCCAATTGGTAGGTAGGCATCCCCCCGAAAGCAGAATTCGTCCAATACGGCTCTTCGCCGGTCTTCTTCCTGAAATCGACCTGTTCTTTGGCCATCCCCGTAAACTGCTCGATATCAGATTGCTTAATAACCTTACCCTGAAGTACTGGGTAAAAATAGGCCAAGGCGGCAATGACAAAGAAAACGACAACAAAAAAGTGAATGAAAAAAGCCTTTAATCCCTTTTGCATAAATGTAATTAGCGGGTTCTAAAGGCAAAACTAATCAATTTCCTCAAAGTCGATGTAATCCCCGACCTTTTTGGAAGAATTGTTCTTGGAAGTTCTATTAGTGGAAGGTTTCTTGTCGATAATCACGTCGCCGACGCGCTCTTCATGAGGCTGATTTTGCTGGGCGAATTCCTCGAATTTCTCTTTAAAATGTTCCTCTGTCTTTTTGGCAGCGTACCCGAAAATCTTGGGCGCGAACATCTTCACCAGTATCTTTAGGCCATAATAGACCAATAGAATTATGAGGATTGTCTTAAAAAATACCATAATTGTTGGTTATTGGGAAGTGGTGCAAACTTGTTGTTTTGAACCGAGAATTTCGGCTTTTGTGCCCGAATTTCACCATTTTTGAGTAGAATAGCCGTAGCTACGGTACTCAAAAATGGTGAAATTAAGTTGCAAAATGTGAAATTTGCAGGTAAAAGAAAAAGTTTGCACCACTTCTTTATATCAAAAATACAAATCTAACGTTGTATTGTTAGGATTGAAACGCTAAAATAATGGTAAAACCGGTTTCAGCGGGCAATCACAGCCGCAGTTGGTCGTATTTTCACTGGAACAATTTGAGAATAAATCCTTAAACTTATAAAACTATAATCCTGCCCGATACAAGCAGGCCGATAAACTTTTTTCAACCTTCTCTATCAATGAAACATTTCCTATACCTAATCGCACTAACCCTACCCCTGACAGCCCTCGCCCAATATACCGACGTCATCAATTCGAACCGACCCGGACTGTCGGTCAGTGCCTATGCTGTTGGAAAGAACGTTATTCAATTGGAAGCGGGACTTTTCTACGAACAGAGCGACCATACTCTTTTGAACACCGAGAGCAACATCTGGGGTACCGATATTTCATTGCGCTACGGATTGCTTTTCGAAGAATTGGAATTAAACTATGAGGGCAGCTTCCAAAACCAAAATATTACTTTCACAAATTTCGACACCTCGGATAATCTTACAGGCTTTTCCCGAAACCGGGTGGGACTCAAATATTTGATCTACGACCGTTACAAATCTGAGGAACGCAGCAAGCCTAATCTCTACAGCTGGCGGGCGAACAATGTTTTTCAGTGGGGAAATTTGATTCCCTCTATTTCCGTTTATGGTGGAGCTACTTTCAATTTGGGAGATAATCCGTTTTATGTGGGCGATCCAAGTGTTTCCTATCGCGGGATGGTGGCGACCCAGAGCAAGCTTACCCCTCGGTTCGTTTTGATTACAAATATCGCCTATGATCGTATAAGCACCGATTTTCCCGAATTTAGCTATTTGGTATCCCTGTCCCATGCCTTTCGAAACCCGAAATGGAGCGCCTTCTTAGAGAACCAAGGCATTCAGAGCGACCGGTATTCCGACATCTTGCTTCGTGGAGGCGTTGCCCATTTGTTGACCGAAGACCTTCAAGTGGATTTTAACCTAGGCGCCAGTTTTAAGAATACACCTTCCCGAATCTTCGTAACCACGGGCGCCTCGTATCGCTTCGACTTCCACACCGACAAAGCCATTGCCATCGACGAACAAGATGCGGACGGCAATGGCGGGGCCATCAAGAAAAACGCCATGAAGAAAGAGAAAGGGGATAAAGAAGATGGTTCCGGCGCGGAAGATATCGATTTGGGCCCATCGAAAAAGGAACTGAAAAAAATGAGGAAAGCCGAGAAAAAGAAAAAGCGAAATAAGCGTGATGATAGTGAGGAGATTGAGTTTTAAAATGTGGTCTTAAGGCTGGTTAGATTTTCGATTTTATTATGACTTCATTTATCACTAATATTGAACTAACAAAATCCGCCACATGATCAACCTCAAGGAAGCCACATCAAAAGCTGATATCAAACACTTCGTGAAGTTTCCCTTTGCGCTCTACAAGGGTTCGCCCTATTGGGTGCCGCCGCTGATTGCCGATGAGATGGATACTTTTGATAAAGAGAAAAATCCCGCTTTTAAGACGGCGCGCATGTGGCTTTTCCTAGCCTACAAAAACAACGAAATCATAGGGCGCGTGGCCGCAATTATCAACACACTGGAAGTAGAACAGCAAAACATAAAAAAAATGCGCTTCGGCTGGTGCGATTTTATCGATGATTACGAGGTTTCGAAAGTTTTGATAGAAAAGGTCACCGAGCTCGCTAAGACGGAGCAAATGGACCATATCGAGGGGCCCATAGGTTTTTCAAACCTCGACAAGGTGGGCGTGCTGACCGAGGGCTTCGACAGCCTTGGCACAATGGTCACTTGGCACAATCATCCCTATTATAAATCGCATTACGAGCGTCTGGGACTTAAAGTGGAAAAGGAATATGTTGAAAATAGGTTGCCCACAGCAAATGCGGATCCCTTGTTTTTTGTCCGTATCAATGAGTTGGTCAAAAAACGATATTCGCTGAGGGAGGTGAACGTAAAAAACAAAAAAGAACTGTTGCAATATGTTGACCGCATGTTCGACCTGCTCGACCTTACCTATAGTGGGCTGGCATCGTATGCGCCAATTTCGAGCGAACAGCGTGAGTATATTAAAAACCGTTTTATGAGCTTTGTTGACCCTGAATTCATCAAGTTCGTGGTGGATAAAGACGATAAGTTAGTCGCCTTCGCGGTAGTGCTGCCCTCGTTTGCTGAGGCCTTACAAAAAGCTAAAGGCAAGCTCTTCCCATTCGGTTGGTACTATTTGCTAAAAGCCCGAAAAAATTGCACTCGTGCCATTTTTTATCTGATAGGCGTACATCCGGATTATCAAAATAAAGGCGTAACCGCTATTATCTTCAACCAGTACTACAAAACATTTAACAAAAGAGGAATTACCACAGGAATACGAACACCGGAACTAAGCGATAACATCGCAGCACGGCAAATCTGGAAGCATGTGCAGCCGACGGTTCATAAGAGGAGGTGTACTTATCGGATGGAAGTTTCTTGATTTAGGTCAACCCATAAACTTTTATGCGGTAAATTCCAAACTCCAAGCACCAATTTCAGATTATTCTCCCATCGCCGCAGCAACCGCAGCCGACAATTTCTTATACGTACCATTTTCCAGTCGGTCGCGAATGGCGGAAAAAGCATCCAATGTTTCTTCTATATCCTGTAGCGTATGAGTCGCAGTAGGAATCATACGTAAAAGAATCAATCCTTTAGGTATTACCGGGTAAACTACTATAGAACAGAATATTCCGTGGTTTTCACGTAAATCTTTTACCAAGGCCATCGCTTCGGGGATGCTGCCGTTTAGATAAACTGGAGTAACACAAGAGTTGGTGTCGCCAATATTAAAGCCTTTACCTTTGAGTCCGTTTTGAAGTGCGTCGACATTCTCCCAAAGTTTAGCTTTTAGCTCGGGTTGGGTACGCAACATATCCAAGCGCTTGAGCGCGCCCTTGACATAGATCATGGGCAAGGATTTGGCAAACATCTGCGAACGCAAGTTGTATTTCAAATAATCGATAATCTGTTTGTCTGCTGCCAAAAAAGCACCGATACCGGCCATAGATTTTGCGAAAGTAGCAAAATAGACGTCGATACCATCTTGAACACCTTGCTCCTCGCCCGCTCCGGCCCCTGTTTTTCCAAGAGTACCGAAACCGTGTGCATCATCTACGAAAAGACGGAAAGTATATTTTTCCTTAAGCGCAATAATTTCTTTTAATTTGCCCTGCTCCCCGCGCATTCCGAAAACGCCCTCGGAAATCACTAGAATACCTCCACCGGTCTGCTCCGCCATTTTGGTGGCTCGCTCCAAGTTTTTTTCGAGGCTATCCATATCGTTATGGACGAACGTGAAGCGTTTGCCCATATGCAGACGAACTCCATCAATGATACAGGCGTGTGAATCGACATCATACACTATAATATCCTCTTTGGAGACTAAGGCATCGATCGCGGATACCATCCCCTGATATCCAAAATTCAGCAAGTAGGCGGACTCCTTTTGCACAAAATCGGCCAACTCTTGTTCCAATTGCTCGTGAAAGTCGGTATGGCCGCTCATCATTCGGGCGCCCATGGGATAGGCAGCGCCATATTCCGCAGCAACCTCACCATCTATTTTTTTTATTTCCGGTAAATTGGCCAGGCCGAGATAATCGTTGATACTCCAGGTAATCACTTCCTTACCTTGAAATTTCATACGATTGGATATTGGGCCTTCCAATTTGGGAAATACAAAGTAGCCTTCAGCCTGTGATGCCCATTTGCCCAATGGGCCTTTATTTTCCAGTATTCTATCAAATAGATCTTGCATTGCCATTCGCTTATGGTTCAGCTGCAAAAGTAAGCGTTTATCGGGAATATTTAAGAAGTTTTTATCCCCAAAAAAAAGCAATGGTGTTGATAACCATTGCTTTTTTTCCTTCTGTCTTTTTAGGGAATCATCCCTTGATATACTGTATCTCCTGCTTTTCTTCGACGGTTTCGGCATCCAGAAAGCCTTGATCCTCCATCCACTGGTCGCTGTAGATCTTGCTCATATAGCGTGATCCGTGATCAGGGAAGATGACCACCACATTATCGTCCGGACCAAATTCGCCCCGTTCGTTTAGTTGTTTTATGGCCTGCATGACAGCACCGCTGGTATAACCTGCAAAAATACCCTCGGTATGTGCTATTTCACGGGCGGTATGGGCACTTTCGGAATCCGTTACCTTGATAAATTCATCGATAAGATCAAAGTCCGTCGCCCCGGGGATCAAATTTTTACCCAATCCCTCGATACGGTACGGATATATTTCCTTGGAATCGAACTTTCGGGTTTCGTGATATTTCTTTAATACCGAACCGAAGGCATCTACACCGATAACCTTCACATCCGGGTTTTGTTCTTTTAAATACTTTGCCGTTCCGGAAATCGTTCCTCCCGTACCACTACAGGCAACCAAATGGGTGATATGGCCATTGGTCTGCTCCCAAATTTCAGGGCCGGTAGAGGCATAATGCGCATCGATGTTCAGTTCGTTGAAGTACTGGTTGATATATATAGAACCTTGGGTCTCTTCGTGTAACCTTTTGGCCACCTCGTAGTAGGATCTAGGATCATCTGCACTAACGTGTGCGGGACAGACATAGACCGTAGCGCCCATGGAGCGCAACATATCTATCTTGTCTTTAGATGATTTTGAGCTAACTGCAAGTACACAGTCATATCCCTTGATAATACTCACCATGGCGATACTGAACCCGGTATTGCCCGAAGTGGTCTCGATGATGGTACTTCCCTTGGTCAGGATTCCCTTGCGCTCCGCCTCTTCGATAATATGCATCGCGATGCGGTCTTTCGAAGAATGGCCCGGATTGAAAGATTCTACCTTGGCGAAAAAGTTGCCGGTAAATCCTGCTGTGATCTTATTAATTCTAACGAGGGGAGTGTTTCCTATGAGCTCTAGGACGTTGTTATAAGCGTTTATCTTATGTGCCATACAAAATGTCTGGTTTTGGAATCCCAAAAAAATTATTATAGGATTGACCAATTCTTAGTGCAAAATTACTAATTATTTTGGAATGCCTCCTTCTGAAATGGTAAAAAACGCCATTTAACGCTATGTTCATATAGATTCCCACCCTACACTTTTCACCTATAAAACAGCGAAAGGCGTGTAGCGTCGGGCGCAGAGCACAGCATCAAATCTTCCCTTCCAGATCTAACAAAAAGGCATATTCCTTCGCTACTTCCTTAAGGGCCTCAAAACGCCCGGATGCCCCCCCATGACCGGCATCCATATTGATATCGAAGAGCAACTGATTATTATCGGTCTTGACTTCCCGCAGTTTGGCGACCCATTTGGCCGGCTCGAAATACTGGACTTGCGAATCATGCAGTCCCGTTGTGACCAGCATATTCGGATACGCCTGTGCTTTGACCTGATCATAGGGCGAATAGGATTTCATATAGTCATAGGATTCCTTTTCGTTGGGATTGCCCCATTCATCGTACTCCCCCGTAGTCAGGGGAATCGAATCATCGAGCATCGTGGTAACAACGTCAACAAAAGGTACTGCTGCAACAATGCCATTGTAGAGTTCTGAAGCCATATTAATGACGGCACCCATCAACAAGCCTCCGGCGGAACCGCCCATGGCGTACAAATGATCGGCACTAGTATAGCCCTCGGAAATCAAGTATTTAGAACAATCGACAAAATCAGTGAATGTATTCTTCTTTTTGAGCAACTTGCCGTCTTCATACCATGGCCTGCCCAAATACTGGCCGCCTCGAATGTGGGCAAGGGCATATACGAAGCCCCTGTCCAAAAGGCTTAAACGTACCGTAGAAAAATAAGGATCAATGGTCGCGCCGTAGGATCCGTAGGCATATTGTAAAATCGGGGTATTTTTGCCCAACTTTGTATCCTTATGATAAACGATAGACATGGGGACTTTCACCCCGTCGCGTGCCGTGGCCCAAATCCGTTTTTCTATATAATTGTTCTTGTCGAACTTGCCGCCGAGCACTTCCTGCTCCTTTTTGACCTCCTTATCTTGGGTACGCATGTTGAAATCGATAACAGAGGTCGGGGTGGTCAACGAGTTGTAGACATAACGTAAGGTCTCCGTATCAAAATCGGGATTTCGACTAATTCCAACGGTATAGGTCTCGCTCTCAAAAGGTAAGTAATAGCTATCCGAGCCATCCCAACGAACGATCTTTATTTGGTTGAGTCCGTTTTCGCGTTCCGCAAGCACATAATAGTCCTTGAAGATATCAATGTCCTCTAAGAGTACGTCCTTTCTATGGGGAATAAATTCCTCCCAATTATCCGAAGCCGTCTCCTCTTCCCCGACCTTCATTAGCTTAAAATTGGTCGCCTTATCCTTGTTGGTCAACACATAAAAATGGTCGTTATAATGTGATATGCTATACTCGAGTCCCCTTGTTCTGGGCGAGAACATTTTAAATTGCCCATCGGGGTCATCGGCAGGTAAAACCTGGAATTCCGAAGTCAACGTGCTATACGATCCGACGATAATGTATTTTTTCGATTTCGTCTTATAAACGAACGTACTGAAAGTATCGTCTTTTTCGTGAAAAATCATCTCATCATCTTCTGATGATGTGCCCAGTTTGTGCTTATAAATCTTATCGGAACGTAGGGTTACCGGGTCCTTTTTACTATAGAACAAGGTTTTGTTATCGTCCGCCCAAACGGAGCCACCGGTCGTATTTTCGATTTTATCGTCGTAGATTTCCCCAGTCTTTAAGTTTTTTATTTGGATGTGATACTGCCGTCTAGAAACGGTATCGACACCGAAAGCGGCCATGGTATTATCAGGGCTCACCGCAATACCGCCGATACTGAAATAATCGTGTCCCTCGGCCATTTCGTTGCCGTTAAACATGATATCCTCATTGGCCTCCAAGTTTTCCTTTTTTCGAGAATAAACAGGATATTCCTTTCCCGTCTCATAACGGGTAATGTACCAGTAGCCTTCCTGTTTATAGGGTACCGATTCATCATCCTCCTTAATACGGGATTTCATTTCGGTAAAAAGGGAATCCTGAAAGGCCTTTGTATGGGAAGTCAAGGCATTATAATAGGTGTTTTCCGCTTCCAGATGGGATATGACCTCGGGGTTTTCCCTATCCTTCATCCAATAATAATCATCGACCCTTACATCGCCGTGCTTTTCCAGTTTTTCGGGAATTTTTTTGGCCACGGGAGCGGTAACTTCTTCCATATCTTTTTCTTGGCTATAAATTGAGATCGCAAATGTAAGACATAGGGCAATAAGGATTTCTTTTTTAAGGGGATGTTTCATTTTCACATGGTGTTAATCAACGCTTGAGTGCATTGTGGGCTATAAAAAATACGGCGTAAAGGGACCGGCATATTATACTTATCAAGGGACAATTTAGTAAATTTGGGCACATAAATTTTAAAAACTACAATTATGTTCGGAGATATGATGGGAATGATGGGGAAACTCAAAGAAACCCAAGAAAAAGTAGCCGCTACCAAAAAGCGGTTGGATACAGTTCTGTTGGATGAAAGTTCGCCGGAAAATCTTGTAAAGATTACCATAACCGCCAATCGGCAAGTGAAGGAAATTAAAATTGACGATAGCTTGTTACAGGATAAAGAGCAGCTGGAAGATTACCTCATCCTGACCCTCAACAAAGCCATCGATAAAGCCACCCAGGTCAACGAAACTGAGCTGGCCGCGGTCGCCAAAGAGGGCATGCCCAATATTCCGGGGATGGATGGACTGTTTGGAAAATAACTATCACTATTAACAAACACGATAGTTTTTATCGATAGTTTTGCTACTTTTATCGGCTGAACCGATTTGCTATGACCATCACCCAATTACAGTATGTACTAGCCGTTGCCGAGTACCAGAACTTTACCTTGGCGGCCGAAAAAAGCTTTGTGACCCAACCGACCTTGAGCATGCAGGTTCAGAAGTTGGAAGATGAGCTCGATGTACTCATCTTTGATCGCGGCAAAAAGCCGATCGGCATTACCGAGGTAGGAAAAAAAATAGTGGCACAGGCCCAAAATATAGTTAACGAGGCCAACCGGATAAAAGATGTCGTAGATCAGGAAAAAGGATTTATTGGCGGCGATTTCAAACTTGGTATCATCCCAACGGTCATGCCCACCTTGCTGCCCATGTTTTTAAAGACCTTTATCAACAAGTATCCCAAGGTCAACCTGATTATAAAAGAACAGAGTACCGAAAGCCTTATCCGAAATCTGCAAGACGGCCATTTAGATGCCGCCATCGCCGCTACACCCCTCGAGATCGAATATATTCGGGAACGCCCCCTGTATTACGAGCCTTTTGTGGGCTATGTACCCAGAAACCATCGTTTGGCAAAGGTGGAAAAAATAACACCAAAAGACCTTGACATCAACGATGTACTGCTCTTGAGGGACGGCCATTGTTTTCGTGATGGAATTATCAACCTGTGCAAGGCCCCACAGAATTTTGAAAATTTGAATTTCCGTTTGCAAAGTGGCAGTTTCGAAACCTTGGTCAACTTAGCCGACGAAGGGCTGGGTATGACCCTTTTGCCTTATTTGAATACGCTGGTACTCGATGAAGAAAAGAAAAAAAATCTACGGTATTTCGAGAACCCCTCCCCTGCTCGGGAAGTCAGCCTTATCTATCATAAAAGCGAGCTGAAAATACAGATTACGGAAGCCCTGAAAGATGTAATATCAGCCATTGTAAGAGGTGCAATCGCTTTTCAGGACGTGAAAATCATTAGTCCGTTAAGTAAGAACTAAAAAAAGCCCCTCGAAAGTCGAAGGGCACTTAATTATACTTTTATGTATATGAGGCTTTGTTGAAGTTCCGGCTTGTCCGTTATAAACTGTTGTAACCAGTTTTTGAGTTCTTCGATTTCCTCAGGAAGCAATCTTGAAATCGCTTTTTCCAGTTCCTTACAAAATAGTTTTGCATCGAAACTGACTTTTTTGAGTACCGTTTTAGAGTACTCAAGCATGCTGCTAGCCATATTCAAAAAGTTTAATTGATTAGGTGATATCGAGTGTTTCTCTTGTATAAAGTTAAACAATAAAGCCTGAAATATGTTGTGGGTGCCTAGTTAAAAGTTCGCCAAAGTCTTGTTAAACGCCCTATCTTTGGGGATTCAACACAAAGAAAATAATGAGAAAAACAGTAATTGTGGCGATGGTCGGATTATTTGTAATTGGATGTGCCACTACAAAGAAAAATTTTCAACGCACCACCGACACTATTCTCGCCTCCCCCTTCTACGACAATCAATTTACGGGATTTTTAATGTTGGATGCCGACTCTAACGATACCCTCTACAACCTCAATAGTACCAAGTATTTTACCCCAGCGAGCAATACCAAGATTTTTACCCTGTTTACCGCCCTTCAGTTTTTGCCTGACAACATTCCCGCGCTAAAATACCAAATGCAAAACGATACGCTTTATGTGGAGGGCACGGGAGACCCATCGTTTCTGCATCCGCATTTTAAGGATAGTACGGCCCTGAATTTTCTGAGCGGCCATTCAACTATTGCCCTGTACCTCAATAATTTTGAAGAGGATACCTTCGGCCCCGGATGGTCTTGGGGCGATTATGAATATTACTATCAACCTGAAAGAAGTCCCTTTCCACTTTATGGGAATGTAGTGACCCTACATAATCAAGACTCGGTCGATGCGGTACCGACCTATCTCTTGGATAAGGTGATTCCCATCGATTACCATAAACAGCGCGAACTTGACAGAAACGTCTTTTATTTCGGAAAGTCTCGGAAAGATACCGTCGAGATTCCCTATAAAACGGACACCACCCTAACAAAAACACTTTTGGAGGATGTTTTGGGAAAAAAACTGAGGATAACCGACCGGATGCCCTCGGGCGAAAAGAAAATTTTGTACAGCCTTCCTTCCGATTCCCTCTATCGGCGGATGATGCACGAAAGCGATAATATGATAGCGGAGCAACTTTTACTACTGGCCTCTTCTACCCTATCCGATACGCTCAATGGCGAAAGAGTACGGGATTCTATCTTGAACGATCAACTTTCCGATCTCAAACAACCGCCACGATGGGTCGACGGATCGGGACTCTCAAGATACAACCTCTTCACACCCGAATCCATGGCACACGTACTACACAAAATGTATAGCAAGATCCCTAAGGAGCGTCTATTCGACATCTTCCCAACCGGAGGCGTTTCCGGAACGCTGGAGGATTGGTATCCCGGCAACCCCGAACCCTACCTCCATGCCAAGACCGGAACTTTGGGCAATGTGCACTGCATCAGTGGCTATCTGGTCACAAAATCCGGAAAGACCTTGATCTTTAGTTTTATGAACAACCATTTCCGCCACTCCAGCTCGGAAGTCAAAAAAAGGATGCAGCGCATTTTTGAAGAAATTCGGGATACGTATTGAAAGGTTATGGGTTATGAGTTTTAATTCAGGTCAGTAGCTTAACATACAACTCCGCACTCCTAACCTAATAACTTATTCATCGCCGCATGTTGCAATAAAACAATCGTCTTCACATCCTTGATTTCCCCCGCTCCCATCATCTCTAAAGCCTTTTCAAAAGAACACTCCAACACCTCGATATTCTCCGTCTCGTCTTCGACCCCGCCGCCCTCACTGATTTTCATGCTGGCATCATACCTCCCAACAAAAAAATGCATGATTTCGGTTACCGCTCCCGGGGAGGTATAACCCTCGAGCACTTTTTCTACCTTTTCTATGCGGAAACCCGTCTCCTCTTCCGCTTCCATTTTTATACGAACTTCCGGCTTGGCATCGTCCAGCACTCCTGCGCAGGCCTCGATCATCATCCCGTTTTCGTTTCCGTTTACATAGGTCGGCATCCGAAACTGTCGGGTCAGAATTACCGTTCCCTTTTGCTTATTATAAAGAAGGATGCAGGCCCCATTGCCCCGATCATAGCTTTCCCGCTCTTGGGTTTCCCATGAGCCGTCTTCTTTTTGATAATCATAGGTATACTTGTTAAGCGTATACCATTTGTCGGATAAGACTTCTTTTTTAACGTTTTTTATGCTGCCGTTTCTCAAGGGTATGATTTTTAAAAATGCAGGATAAAGTTATGGAATTAATCGTCGGGACATTCTTGTCGATATAATTCTATTGTACCCGAAAGATAAACGAAGGAGTTGCCTAAATTGTTAAATTAAACTATTTTTGGAAAAGAAAAACACAATTATTCTATCAATAGCTGGAGCATATGAAATCGGTCGATTAAACTTGACAAAGACTATTCGACAAAGGCTCGTTTGCCGACACCGTTATTGACGAAAGACATTCAGAATTATGAAAAAACTCCTAACTTTTACCATCCTTCTTCAACTCACCACCCTTACCCTCTTAGCCCAATCCAAAAAACTTCCCCGCATCGCCATTGCTGGCCTGGGTATCGAATCGAGCACCTTCTCCCCTGCCCAATCAACTGAGGAAGCTTTTCATGCTAAAACGGGCGACTCGATTTTTACGAGATATCCTTTTATGGCGGCCGGATCAAGCGAAAGAGAGCGGGCGGAATGGGTACCGACGCTAGTAGGCAAATCCCTACCCGGCGGTATCGTAACCCGGGAGTCCTATGAATCGCTGACGGGGAAAATTTTGAGAATGCTCGAGGAAAACGGACCGTATGATGGACTCTTCTTCGACATTCACGGGGCGATGAGCGTGGTGGGGCTCGATGACCCAGAAGGAGATCTGATCAAGCGCATCCGCGAGGTCATTGGCACGGAAACCTTGATTTCCACCTCGATGGACTTGCATGGTAACGTCTCCGAACGCTTGGCAAAGCATTCCGACCTGATTACCTGTTATCGCATGGCGCCGCACGAAGATGCTATCGAATCAAAGCAACGAGCGGTCAACAATCTATTGGATCGTCTCGAAAGTGGAAAGGGAAAACCGAAGTACAAAGCGTATGTTCCCGTTCCCATTCTTCTGCCCGGCGAAATGACGAGTACCCGTATCGAACCTGGAAAAAGTCTTTATGCCGAAGTTCCTACCATTGCCGACCAAGAAGGAGTCATCGATGCTGCCATCTGGATCGGCTATGCCTGGGCCGATGAACCGCGAAACCATGCGGTGGTCATGGTTACTGGCGACGACAAAGAAAAAGTGGAAAGCGGAGCAGAAAAACTGGCGCAAAGCTTTTGGGACGTCCGTAACGAATTTGAGTTCGTGGCACCCGTCGCCCCGTTAAAAGAAAGTCTGGATATGGCCTTGGCCAGTGACAAAAAGCCATTTATGATCAGTGATATGGGCGACAACCCGACCGCAGGAGGAGCAGGTGATGTTACTTGGACTTTGGAGAAAATACTGGCCCGTCCGGAATTCAAGTCCGAAAACGGACCTTCTTTGATTTATGCCTCCCTTCCCGGACCTGATCTTATTAAAGAAGCCATAAAAGTAGGTGTTGGCGGAAAAGTTAACGCCCCGGCAGGAGCCAAGGTCGACCACCGATTTGCTCCACCGATACAATTGTCCGGTACTGTTGAAGCCATCAAGCAGGGAGATGTCAATGCGGTAACCGAAGTGGTGGTAAAGGTGGGAAGCGTCCACGTAATCGTAACCGAAAAAAGAAAACCCTATCACTACAAAAGCGATTTTACCGATTTGGGACTCCATCCCGAAAAAACCGATATCGTAGTGGTCAAAATCGGCTACCTGGTTCCAGAACTCTACGACATGCGCGGAGATTGGATTATGGCATTAACACCCGGCGGAGTAGACCAAGACCTGCAAAGGCTGGGCTACAAACGCATCAAAAGACCTATGTTTCCCTTGGATAAGGATATGAAAAATCCGGATCTCAGTGCTAAGCTGATTCCTGCTTCGGACAAGCTTTAGGCCTTGTACGCCAACAAAGTTCTTTCCATATCGATTTTGGAGAGGGGTTTGTCAAAATGACCGAGAATGGCCGCATGCTCCTTGGCCTGTTTACGGTCTTTGGAGTTCGAAAAAGCAGAAAGAATGTAAATATCGGATTTCTTGTGGTTTTCCGAAATTTCGGCAAGTTCCGCCAAAAATTGCCAACCGCTCATACCGGGCATGATAAGATCTAAAAAAATAATATCGGGCAGTTCATGACGGTCATGCATTTTTTCGAAGTACGCCTGTAACGCAATTTCAGCATTATCAAAATCAAGCACCTTGGCATTACCTTCAGATTGCTCTATTCGGTAACGGGTAGCGTACAGGGAAACGAGATCATCGTCAATAATCCATATAACTAAACGCATATCAATCGTTTGCGGGGGAATATTAGTAGTTAGAATTTGTCGTAAGTTAAGTATTAAAATCTAAATAGTTGCGATTTTGATAGGATACACATCAAAACGACTATTTAATTATTTTAGTATCAAACGGTAACCGCTTTGTTCAAATAACGCCGAAACGGAAGTAGCTCTTGGTACACTTCGATTACCTTATCCTGAAAATCATCTTGGGTAACCTCTTTTTGGGTCACGTGATGCGTGACGGCAAAGCTCTTGTGGTTCAGGAGTTTGATATGTTTATGATTGGAAGGATACCCTTTGGGCGATGTTTTTAAGGGATTGTCATCGATGAGAGCCCCAAACATCACTTTAAAGGACTTCTTATCAAGTATTTTTTGGAAATCCTCGCCATTGTAATCAATCGCATCGCGAATACTTTTCAGCACTTTAGAACTAGGATGCCAATAACCACCACCCATAAACGATTCGTTAGTTCCGATATGGATGTAGAAATCCCCAGCTTTGTTCGGGTTGTCCAATCCCGCTCCGAAATGGTTTTTGTAAGTAGGTTTGTTGGGATGATACATTAAATTGTTGTTGATGCGGTTCAATGCTGTTTTGCCAGTTTTAGGCGTGTAGTATTTATCGATTTTTTGAAGTTTTCTATTCAATTCTTCGAGCCAAGAGGCGAACCAATCCCGGTTTTCGTGATACCGCTTTCGGTTATCGTCCATCCAGTCTTTAGAGTTGTTCTTCTCTAGGTCACGGAGGAAATCGTATACTTTGTAGAAACTCATTGGGGGATCAAATATTGATTACTGATTACTGGTTATAGAGCTTTTTGGTGGATGATTAGTGGGTAACCGGTCATTGCGGAACAATTTCTTGAATATGAAACTTCATCCTTTATATTTCCAACTTCGTACCTCGTACTTTGTCAAAACCGATTATCCCCTCCAAGTAAATCCCCCAGTCCACCTAATACGCTGCCTTCACCTTTATCCTTACCGCCACGGGGAATGGCTGCCAGTACCCGACCGGCCAACCGGCTAAAGGGCAAGGACTGGATGTATACTGTTCCTGGACCTCTTAAGGTGGCGAAGAAAAGGCCCTCCCCACCGAATATCGTGTTTTTGATACCACCGACAAATTCGATATCGTAATCGACCGTATGGGTAAAGCCAACGATACAGCCGGTGTCCACTTTTAAGACCTCGCCTGCCGCCAACTGCTTTTTGGCCAAGGTGCCCCCTGCGTGAACGAAAGCCAGACCATCACCTTCCAGTTTTTGCATGATAAAGCCCTCACCCCCAAATAGGCCCCTACCCAATTTTTTCGAGAATTCAATTCCAATGGAAACTCCTTGGGCGGCACATAGAAAAGCATCCTTCTGGCAGATAAACTTCCCTTGTGTTTCCATAAGGTCGATAGTCAAAATCTTTCCCGGATAAGGCGAAGCAAAACTGATTTGCTTCTTCCCTTGGCCAGCATTGAGAAAAGCCGTCATAAAAAGGTTCTCCCCCGTCAACACCCGTTTTCCAGCGGAAAAAATCTTACCTAAAATTCCTTTTTCCTGATTGGAGCCATCGCCAAAAATGGTATCCATTTCAATACCCGAATCCATCATCATGAAACTCCCGGCCTCTGCAACTACAGCTTCATTGGGATCCAGCTCGATTTCGACGTATTGCATTTCTTCGCCGTAAATTTTGTAATCTATTTCATGTGCGTTCATAAGTTAGAATTTTATTGTTACCCATTTTCAAATTAAATCTCCGAAATTTAAAATTAATATTCGTGTTGAACTCTCAAACCTTAACCAGCACCGTCCACTCAAAATTAAAGGTGGAAACCACTACCCCATCCTCATTTATCCCGACGGACTTCATCCAAAAGGTCTGCCCCTCCCCTGTCGCAACGGTCTTATCGATGGCCTCCTGTATCAAACGACCGTCTTCACAGGTAAAGGTAATTCTCCCCGTAGCTTTTTTCGAAAAATTCGCGGTGTTGTTTTGCACCAGCATTGAAATTTTTTTACCGCTCTCACGGATTTGATTGATGACCATGGCGCCGGTGCTCAGCTCCGCGGCCATACCTTGTACGGCCCAAAACATAGATTTAAACGGATTCTGATTACGCCACCCATGCTTTACCGTAACCACACATTGCTGCTCGGTGATGGATTTTACCCTGACTCCCGTCCACCATGCGGCCGGTAATTTGAAAAAAGTGAACTTATTGAATTTTGATGCGGAAACGCCCATGTTGTTTACGGTTTACGTCAAAAGTAGAGAAAAATAACGATGTTATAAATGTTAAAATTTTATTAATTTTTAGTACTTTGTTTTGCATAGTACCTTCTTTTAGATATATATTTGCATAAGAAACTAATGGCTAATGGAAACTACCTTAACAAAACACGAGCGGAATTTAGCGGCAGCGATCCATGCCTCTACCTTTTCGAAATTCTTTATTCCCTTCGGGAATTTTATAATTCCTCTGGTATTATGGACGGCCAACAAGCAGGAATACGAATTTGTAGACCACAACGGAAAGCAGGCCCTGAACTTTCAAATCAGTCTTCTGCTCTACTCCATTGTACTCGGTTTTATCAGTATTCCATTTTTTATCGGATTTTTTCCGAACATTTTTGATATTGATCTTTTCGGTTTAGGCAATCTGAACAATTATAACAACATGAACATCCATTTTGATAGCGATAATTTTAAATTCGGTTGGTGGTTGTTGCCCTTAGGGATTGCAGGATTGGTTCAGGGCGTCCTTTTTATCGTTAACATCGTCTACACCATTTTGGCTACCATCCGTACGAACGAGGGACAGTTGTTTGAATATCCGATAACCATTAAGTTTATTAAATAATGGGCAGTAGCAGTAGCAGTAGCAGTAGCAGTAGCAGTAGCAGTAGCAGTAGCAGTAGCAGTAGCAGTAGCAGTAGCAGTAGCAGTAACTTGAACCTGACAGTTAAAAAATAGCAATCAGCAATTAATAATTAATAATTAATCCCAATGGGTCTTCATCACACCCTTAAATCTAAACAGGAGTTTATTCATCAAATCAAAAAACAAACAGTCAAACTATGCAGGCAAATAATGTAAAAGAAAAACCGCGTTCCCCCGAATTAGCGGAACTGCATAAAAAGCAAAAAGAAATTATGAACGTAGAAAATACAAAGGCACAAATGCGCAAAGGGGTGCTGGAATACTGCATCCTGTCCATTCTAAATGGAAAGGACAAGTATGCCTCCGAAATTCTGGAGACCCTTAAAGACGCCAAGATGCTCGTGGTCGAGGGTACTATTTATCCCCTTTTGACTCGCTTAAAAAATGCAGGCCTGCTCAGTTATCGCTGGGAAGAATCGACTTCGGGACCGCCCCGAAAATATTATGCCCTGACGGAAACCGGTATCTTATTTTTAAAGGAATTGGATACCACCTGGGACGAGCTGAGAACGGCCACCAATTTAGTAACACAGAATAGATAACTTAAAAGTATAAACCTATCAACTAATAGACCCTGTGCTTCGACTGCAACCAGCATGACAGTTCAGGAGAAAAGAATCAAAAAATGAATAAGACAGTCAATATAAACCTCGCCAATAGGCTCTTTCACATCGATGAAGGGGCGTACCTGAAGATGCAGCGTTATCTGGAATCCGTAAAACGCTCTTTTGCAAACACGCCCGGAAGCGACGAGATTCTGGCGGATATCGAGGCCCGAATCGCCGAACTTTTTTACGAGAAACTGGAAAACGAGCGGCAGGTCATCACCCAAAAGGAGGTAGACGAGGTCATCGTCATCATGGGCCAGCCCGAAGATTATATCGTCGACGAGGATATCTTCGAAGACGAGCCTCAAACGGGTAAGCGCACAACGAAACCTAAGAGATCCAAAAAACTGTATCGCGATACCGACCAGAAATATGTAGCCGGTGTATCGTCGGGCCTAGCCCATTATTTCAACATCGATCCGCTGTGGATCCGTTTGTTGTGGGTCATTCTGACCATCGGTTCAAGCGGCGGTTTCATTCTGCTTTACGGCCTGCTATGGCTTTTGGTGCCAGAGGCGGTCACAACTTCCCAAAAACTCGATATGCGGGGGGAGGATGTCAACATCAGCAATATAGAACGCAAGGTCAAGGAAGGCTTTGATGATGTTGCCCAAAAGATCAAGAGCGTCGATTACGAGGGGGTCGGGAACAAAGTGAAAAGCAGCGGGAAGACCTTTTTCGATACTGTGGGAGATGTCATTCTATTCCTGTTTAAAATTATCGGCAAATTCATCGGCATCCTATTGATTATCATCGGTGCTTCTACCATTATCGGACTTTTCATCGGAATGATTACCGTAGGTATCGCCGATGCCGTCAACATACCTGGCCTTGATCTATACCATGTAATCGATGCTAGCAATATGCCCGTTTGGTTCGTTTCGATATTGGGTTTCTTTGCCATCGGTATTCCATTTTTCTTTCTACTATATCTGGGATTGAAAATTTTGGTGAACAATCTGAAATCCATTGGAAACATTGCGAAATTCTCTCTGCTCGGGCTGTGGTTGATATCCATTATATTGCTTATCGTTTTCGGAGTCCGGCAAGCGACCGCACGTGCTTATACAGATGCTGTGGAAATTAGCGAACCCTTACCCTTTCAAGACCTGAACGATACGCTGCGAATCGATCTCGCCTCGTACGACCGTGCTTATAGAAACAAACGAACGGTAAAAATGGGTGACGGACGGACCATTAGCCGTAACGAAGCGGGTGAAGAGGTCATCGTACTTGACGATGTACAAATCTATCTTGAAAAATCAAAAGACTCCCTCGCCCGTATCGAAATCATTAAGGAGTCCGACGGATCTTCGTTCGATCGCGCTGAAGAACTGGCAACGGCCATTGTTTATGATTATAAAGTAGAGGACAACACCCTATTTTTAAATGATTTTATCACAACGGCCAGAAAGAATAAAATGATGGACCAAGAGGTGCGCGTCAACCTGAAGCTTCCCGAAGGTGCGTTACTCGACTTCCGCAACGAATCGAACTACCGATGCTGGCGCTTTCATTTTGAAAATAATAGGAATTTAGGAGGATGTGATCTACAGGAATTTACATGGAAAATGGGTGCCGATGGGGAATTAGAATGTCAAGGATGTCCCGAATCGGATAAAAAGGATGATGACCGAAAAAACAAAATTATCATCAATGAGGATGGTGTCGATATCAATATCCAAGAGAACGGCGAGTCGTTCAAGCTTAAGATAAATGAGGACGGCGTAAACTTAAGGGCCAAGGAAAACGAGCAGGATGGTGATAATGAGATCAATATCGATAGGGAAGGAGTGAAAATTGATTTGCAAGGGGATAGGGATTCGCTGAATTAATGTTCATTATGGTAAAGAATTACCGTTCAACCATAAAATACGACAATTGGGTAGCAAAAACTAGAGAACGACAATCTTAATAAACACCTTTACATCAATCAACAATCATCAACCTCCCGCTATCCGGCGGGTCTAAAAACAACAGTCATGACAACTTTAGTACGTATTGCAGTAGCCGCATTGGTAGCCTTACTATTATCTTCTTGCGGATTCGACATCAACATCGCGGATTTCGGACCCGGTAAAAAAGGAAACGGCAAGATAGTAACCGAAAACCGTGAGATTTCCGAAGATTTTACGGAAGTTTCCGTTTCCGAGGGCCTGATGGTCTACGTAACCCAAGCCGATGATTTCAATATCGAGGTCGAGGCCGATGAAAATGTCATCGACCTGATTGCCACGGACATCAAAAATGGGAAGTTGCGCGTTCACGCCCGAAAGAATATTGGCAATGCGACCAAGAAAATTTACGTATCACTACCAGAGATTACCGCGTTAAAAAGTTCAAGTGGCGCCCATTTGCGAAGTGAAAACATTGTCAAAAGCGATAGGCTCGAAGTTGACGGTAGCAGCGGTGCCCTACTCCAACTGGAACTGACAGCTAACGACCTTGACATCGATGCCAGTAGCGGGGCAAACCTGAATCTTTCCGGGAACGTCGACCGAACCGAAATAGATGTGAGCACCGGGGGCAACATTAACGCAAAAGACCTACAAACAAAAACGTGCACGGTTGACGCCAGCATGGGTGGCAACCTTAAAATCCAAATTTCGGAATTGCTGATTGCCGATGCCAGTACCGGAGGAAACATTGGATATTCAGGGGAAGCGAAAGTGCAAAAAAAGAAATCACTCTCCGGCAATGTACATCAATATTAACATTTGATTGTAAAATCGATCGGGATTACAGTCAAGATGCTGCCCAAATAGACCTGTTAGGCTTTGAAACCTGACAGGTCTTTTGCTATCTTCGTGAAAACGATTTTAATGCAGCTAAAACTCAAAAAACATACCCTTCCCCTAAAACACACCTTTAGTATTTCGAGGGAATCACACGATTTTCAGGATATCCTGATTGTGACGCTTTCTTTAGATGGGAAGTCCGGATACGGTGAAACCACCTCCAATCCCTATTACAAAATTACGATGGAGAGTCTCACCGCTGAGATCGAGGCCGTTCGCAAGGACATCGAAACCTTCGCGTTCGAAAAGCCGGCAACCTTCCATCAATTTCTTACACAAAAGAAGCTATCCCATTTTGCCATTTGCGCGTTGGATTGCGCCGCTTGGGATCTTTATGGTAAACTCAAGGCTATGCCATTGTATAAAATTTGGGGGACGAATCTTGACCATTATCCTATTACCAATTATACTATCGGCATCGCATCCATAGAGAAAATGCTCGCCAAGATGCAGGAAACGCCATGGCCCATTTATAAAATAAAATTGGGGACCGAAGATGACGTCGCCATTGTAAGGGAACTCCGTAAACATACCGATGCGATTTTCCGAATCGATGCCAACTGTGCTTGGACCGCCGAAGAAACCATCGAAAACGCGCCGTTACTCAAAGATTTGGGCGTAGAGTTCTTAGAACAGCCGCTTAAAGCCAATGATTGGGAAGGCATGGAAAAAGTAATGCATAAAGGTGTGCTGCCCGTCATCGCCGATGAAAGTTGCATCGTGGAAGCCGATGTCGAAAAATGCGGACTCCACTTTAGCGGAATCAACATCAAACTTACCAAATGCGGTGGCCTCACCCCTGCCCTACGCATGATTAAAAAAGCAAGGGAATTGGGACTAAAAGTAATGGTCGGCTGTATGACGGAATCCACCGTCGGCATCTCGGCCATCGCGCAACTATTGCCACAGCTGGATTATGTGGATATGGATGGGCCTTTATTGATAAAGGAGGATATCGCCGACGGAATTCAGATTTTGAAGGGCGGTAAACTAATTTTCCCAGAATTGGGAGGAAGCGGGGTAACCTTAAGGTGATGGCGCAATATATCGAAAGTTTTCCAGGCCGTGAGATTTTGATAGGTGGAAAAAAATATCTGTATTTTGGTGGTACCGCATATTTAGGCCTACAGACGGATGATGCCTTCCAAAATCTGTTTATTGAAAACATCAAAAAATACGGTACAAACTATGGTGCCTCCCGAAAGTCGAACATACGTATGTCCATCTTCGGGAAAACTGAACACTACATGGCGAATTTCGTCGGTGCGGAGGCCTGTGCGACCGTGTCATCCGGTTATTTGGCAGGGCAATTTGTGGCGCAATCCTTGAACACTAAGGTGCATCGGTTTTTTTATGCGCCCAATACCCATTCCGCTTTATATCCCGTTCAAACGAAACCGTATACCACATTTACGGCCCTCAACATTGCCGTAAGGGAACATCTACGATCGCAGCCCTCCAAAACTCCCGTAGTTTTTTTGGATGCCATCGACTTTTCGGGTTGTAACTATCCTGATTTTAAACCTTTACAAATACTGCCTTTAGATAAGATTATACTTGTTGTAGATGATTCGCACGGCATCGGTATAGTGGGCAAAAACGGAAGTGGCGTTTACCGTACGCTCTCCCGATTGGCCATAAAGGAATTAGTGGTATGCTGTTCGCTGGGAAAAAGTTTTGGATTACAGGCGGGAGCCGTTTTTGGCAGCAAAGAACGTATATCGAAACTGAAGCAGACTTCTTTTTTTGGAGGCGCGAGTCCGGCTGCTCCGGCCGCACTGGCGACCCTTTTAGATGCCGAAACTATGTATTCGGAAAAAAGGAAACAACTACAAAGCAACATCGTTTTATTCTTGGATTCCCTTAAAAATCCGAACAAATTCAATTTTATGCAGCATCATCCTGCCTTCAGCTTTGCGGACATGCAACTGACGGAATATCTCGAACAGCAAGGTATTATTTTGACTAATTTCCCCTATCCTGACGAACAGGCATACCTTATGAGCAGAATCGTACTCAGCGCCCATCATCGCGAGAGTGATATTTTAAATTTGACGCATTTACTGAATGAACAGCGGGTCTAAAATAGTGACAAGTCCACATGAGGCAAGGAACTATATGCTTTCATAAATTTACAAGCAATACACTTACCAGGTTTCATAATTGTTATAACATGCAATGAACTAAGCAAATATCAATGATTACAATGAAAAACGTACTGCACAAAAGCGCTAGCCTATTTTTGGTTGCTATTTTAGGTCTTACAACTTTATGGGCACAAACCCACGGTAAAAATGGTATGGTCGTTTCCGATAATGCCATGGCCTCACAGGTGGGGACCGACATCTTAAAAAAAGGAGGAAATGCCATAGATGCAGCCGTTGCTACTGCTTTTGCCCTCGCCGTAACACACCCCCAAGCCGGGAATATCGGTGGAGGCGGGTTTATCGTATATATTGACGCCTCCAACAAAACCACGACCATCGATTTTAGGGAAAAGGCGCCCATACTCGCCACCCAGGATATGTTCATGGACGCGGAGGGAAAGCTAATTGAAGGAAGCAACCATAACGGACTTAAATCCGTGGGCGTTCCCGGAACTGTGGCAGGGCTTTACATGGCGCATAACAAATATGGGTCGCTACCTTGGAAAAGGCTGGTGCAACCCGCCATCGATTTGGCCAAAAAAGGGGTGGTTCTTTCCTACACGCTTGCTTCGCATGCTAAAGATTTTCAAACGGGTTCATCTCCCGATTTTATGAAGAATTACTATACCGATTCCGAGGGGAAATTATTAGGGTACGGAGATCAATGGGTACAAAAAGAACTGGCCAACACCTTAAATCAGATCAAAAAACACGGAAAAGACGGATTTTATAAAGGTAAGGTAGCCCAAGAAATTGCCGAGTACATGAAAAACAACGGTGGAATCATTAGTCTTGAAGATCTGGAAAAATATACCGCCATTGAACGTGAACCGGTGAAGGGCACGTATCATGGCTATGACATTTATGCCATGCCCCCGCCGAGTTCGGGCGGTGTTGCGCTGATCGAAATGATGAACCTGATGGAGCAGGCCAACCTTGATTCAGTAGCCTTCAATTCTACAGAATACGTTCACCTTGTGGCCGAAACCATGAGAAGGGCTTTTGCCGATAGGGCCGAACATCTTGGCGATCCCGATTTCAATCCCGATCTGCCACTTGATAAATTGACTTCAAAGGAGTTTGCCAAAATGCGATATGACAATATCGATTTCGATAGAGCCTCCGTTAGCGATTCGACCCGTTTCGGACAGCTCTATGACGGTGCCAATACCACCCATTTATCGGTAATTGACAAAGACCGGAATGCCGTATCACTTACTTACACCTTGGAACATTCTTATGGATCGCAATTGGGCTCTCAAAAACTGGGGTTTATCTTTAATAATGAAATGGGAGATTTCAACCCGCAACCGGGCTATACGAATAGTAGCGGACTGATCGGAAGCGACCCAAACCTCATCCGGCCCGAAAAACGAATGCTTTCGAGCATGACTCCGACCATTGTTGCAAAAGACGGAAAACCCTATCTGGTAATCGGCAGCCCCGGAGGCAGAACAATTATTAACACAGTATTCCAAACCGTACTGAACGTTTTGGAGTATGAAATGCCAATTGAGAAGGCGATAGCAACAATGAAAATCCACCATCAATGGCTGCCCGATCAACTCGTCTACGAAAAAGATCTGCTTTCCCCGGACACCCAAAAGTCCCTTGAAAAAATGGGCCATAAGACAAGGGAAGTGGGAAATTTGGGACGATTGATGGGGATTATTTACGATTCTGAGCTGAATATTTATATTGGTGCTTCCGATTCATCGAGTCCGGATGGAGCAGCGGTGGGATTTTAATCCTTTTTAAATGGGATATTAATACTTTTTAAATAGGATTAATGCAAAACGATAATTCAGCTAAACCCGCCTAGCTTTGAAAAATTAGTAGTAATCCCCCTGAAGTTACGGGACCAAATATCATTAATCTATGACCTCATTAATCGTAAGAAGCATCTGTTTAGTCCTATTGCTAGGTTTCCTTGGTTCGTGTCAGGAAAAAATATCCAAATCAGAAAACTTGAAAAAGACTGTCCTAGCCCAAGTCGATTCGATTGAAGGCAGCGTAGCAGTGGCGTTTTATAACCTCTCGAACCCGGCGGACAATCTATTGATCAATGAAAACGAAAAATTTCATGCCGCTAGTACGATGAAAGTCCCGGTTATGATTGAGCTGTTCAAACAGGCCAAGCAGGGGAAAATTGATTTGAACGATTCCATTCTTTTGAAAAACGAGTTTAAAAGTATCGTCGACGGAAGTTTTTATAGTATGGACGTCAATGACGATAGCGATGATGTCGTATATGACCAAATCGGCAAAAAAATAACCCTTCAGGATTTAATGTACAGTATGATAACTGTAAGCAGCAATCTGGCTACCAATGTGCTGATCGAATTGGTAGATGCTGAGAAGGTCACTGCGACTATGAAGAATTTGGGTGCTCAAAACATTGAAGTATTGAGGGGAGTCGAGGATCAGAAAGCCTATGATCAAGGCTTGAGCAATTCGACGACCGCCAAAGATTTAATGCTGATTATGAAGGCGATTGCTAACGATTCCGCGGGCACATCGGAAGATTGTGAAGCAATGATCGCCGTTTTAAAAGGGCAAGAATTTAACGATGTGATTCCGCTTTACCTACCCAAAGATGTGAAGGTAGCCCATAAGACAGGCTTTATTACCGGTATCCATCATGATGCGGCCATTATATTTCTACCAGATGACCGCAGCTATGTTTTAGTTTTGCTTTCTAAAGATTTACAGGATTTCGACAAGGGTACGGAACAACTGGCCAGTATATCCAAAACGATATACGACTATATGTTAGGCGATAAATGAAGTTAATTTATCGTGCCCAAAATCACAACATAGTTAAAAGTGCCTCTACTTGGAGTGTTTTGAAATATTGGGTAAAAAGCGAAAATGGGTCGAGAAATGAAGGCTCGACCCATTTATTAATTTAATTCTACAACATTCGCGCAGAGCCATCGAATTTTACTCCACATCCCAAAAAATGCGGTCCAATAAGCTGACGGAAGGTACATTACTACCATTTCTACTTGTTTCGCTATCGGGATATGGCAACCTTCTAATGTACTGACCGTTCAATCCCGTATTCAGGTTCACTGGCAAGGTCATGTCTTTATATTGATAGTCGAACCTTCTTGCATCATTCCAGGTCTCGGGATGTAAAAACAATGCCACCCATTTTTCTTTGAAAATATCACCGACAGTAAATGCGCCCTCCCCCATACTTACTTCTGGACTAGCCAAGTAGGTATCGATTTCGGCTTGTGGGACCTCCAACATTTCCATGTGGGCAATGATACCATCTAAATAAGCTTGGTAAGACCTTGCTTTATCTACGTCAAAAGCCGCCTCGGCCTCTATAAATTTTTGTTCGCTGTAGGTAGCGATCAACACAGGAGCAGTCTCGGAAGTATAGTACTGGTCTTCAATCAGGGTGGATCTTGCCCCTTGCTCGGGTGCATCGCCCCTACCTGCACCATTCTCTGTACCGACGAATTCATCGTCGTCAGTGGTGCCTACCATAAGTTTTAATCTAGGGTCGACCACATCATAAGAAGTTCCGTCCAAAGCTTGGACAAACTGCTCGGAAATCCAACCGCCCAGCAACAGATCGGCATTGTCCCTGGCGACATCGAACCACGGATTAACCGATTGCTCGAAAAAATCGACCATGGCATTATCGTCATTGGATTGAAATCCATTTTCGACCGCTGTCAACACTTCGGCCGCGCTATAGCCCTGTACGTCCTTTAAATGTATCATGTATCTTGCTTTAAGCATATTTGCAAAGGCAATCCATTTAGCAATCTCACCCTGATAGATAAAATCGTCCTCCTCTATCTCCGCCGTGGTCTCTCCCTGTAGATTGATGATACCTTCGTCCAATAAAGTCATTACGTTACTGTACAGTTCCGCATCGGAATCATATATCGGCGTCACCGTTTCGAAGTTGAAACTTTCGGAAAAAGGTATATCTCCGAACAAATCCACACCGGTAGCAAGATTCAGGGCCATCATTACCTGTGCAGCGCCCTGATAGTGTCCAGCACCGTCTACTTCCGCCTTGTCGATCAACACATTGAGATCGGTCATTACGTTATATAACCTAAACCAAGTAACGTCGTTGCTTACGGGTTCCATGGTATCCGAAGAACTTCCTGGATTTGGTGATGCTAAATATTGCACATAGTTTGAGGTTATATCTCCAACACGAAATACGTTATAAGCCGATTCATAGGTGCTGTTGATCATCAGACCTGCTATCGGGGCATCTTCTGGATTGTTCGGGTTCTCGTTGACGTCTAAATAAGAGTCACAGGATATGGCAGTAAAAACTAGCCCTAGCATCCAAACCTTGGCAATTTTATCTTTAAGTTTCATCTTTATGAAATTTTTTTAATTTTTGTTGACAATATCTGTAATCTTTCGAGTTATAGTCCAAAATTAAAAGTTAGAAAATAACTTTGGGTACCCGGAAAACCAAGACCGGTAAAACCTACTGCATTACCACCGGCACCGGCAGAGAAAGATTCAGGATCGAATCCGTCCCAAGGGGAATACAAAATAATGTTGTTTGCAGCAAGCGATATTCTTAAGGACTTAAAGGGTATCCTATCAAGAATTTTATCGCCAAGATTATAGGCCAATGATATGTTTCTGAGCTTAATAAAGCTGGCGTCCTGTACAAAATTCTCGCTTACGCCACGGTACGAGTTTCTCCAAAATCCCGCACCATAATCCCTGCCATCAGGTCCTACTCCTTGACCAAGCCAAACTTCTTGAGTATTTGGGGTGCCGTCGGCCAGAACACCGTCGAATATCCTAAAATCATTTCTTGCCAAGGAATATTCCGGTTTGCCAAAGGCCGAGAGAAAGTTGTCGAATTGATTATATTGTTCTAGACCGGTCCTAAAATCCACAAGAATATTAAGTTCAAAATCCTTATAAGCCAGTACGTTTTGCAAGCCCCCAAACCATTTAGGCACGGCATTGCCAAGAATCAACTGGTTCTCGCCTCTTACCGGAAAACCGTCGTCTCCTATAACGATGGGCAGGTCGCTTTCCAAGAATATATTATTCTCATCCGCGCCAAATCGTTCATAACTGGTACCATATAGGTTTCCGAAGTCTTCCCCTTTTATCAATTTCATAGTCACCCGGCTTCCAGCGTATCCGAACTGGTCGCCCACTACAATTTCATCGATACCCTCGCGAATTGCTTTTATCTCGTTATTGTTCATCGATAAGTTAGCAGTCGCCGTCCATCGAAAATCCTTATTTTGGATGATGTCGCCACCAAGTACGACCTCGACTCCGCTATTCTGGATTTCCCCGGCATTGGTGATATATTCGGAAAAGCCAGTGCCGTCGGAAATGGGCACAGGGATTATCTGATCGACCGCATTGGACTTATAGTAGGTAACATCGAGGTCGAGCCGACTCTCAAAAAAGGATAGCTGGGTCCCGAATTCAATCGATGTTGTCAGTTCAGGTTTCAATTCGGGGTCTCCAAAGGAGCTATTTCTACTAAAACCTACCTGCCCTCCAAGTGGAAAATCTTCAGGGGCGACATAGGTAATACCCAAAACATGGGGGTTGGTATCCTTACCTACCTGTGCCCAAGATCCCCGTAGTTTTCCAAATGTAAACCATGAGGGAAGTTCCAATTGTTCACTGAAAACATAACCCAAGTTGACAGAAGGATAAAAGAAAGAGTTGTTATCTTTTGGTAAAGTAGAGGATATATCGTTACGGGCCGTCATGTTAAGAAACAGATAATCCTTAAAGTTCACCATCAAATCGCCATAAAAACCGACCAACCTTCGAACGCTTTTATCTTGATTATTGAAAACTTGGCTTGTAGCGTTGAGATTATAAAAATCAGGAATTACAAAATCTTCTCCCCGAGCCACAACACGATCGAATCTCCGCTGAAAAATATCATTGCCCAATCGTAAAGTAGTATTCAAATCATCGTTCCATTGTTTTTTCAACGTAAGGTAAAAGTTTGAGGTGATATCCTTACTATTGATACGCGTTTCTTCGATTTCGCCGGTAGAACTCAAGGCATTTTCACCAACGATCCCTTTGGGTCCCGGAGTAATTTTCGTTCTTGAATCACTATAATAATCAGTTCCCAGTCGATAGGATAAGGTCAGCCAATCAGTAGGACTGTAGTTAAAGTTCAAATTACCGATCATACGATTTACATCATCTTCGAAGGTACTAAAACGGGCATCATAGATAGGGTTGGTATTGCCGTAGGTTTTCATCGTTCCGTCAGGGTTGATATAATCCCGTACATCCTGAGTTTCCGCCCAATACATCATCCGTTCCATGAATCGGTCGTGGGGTACCCGGTTGCCACCTGAATTAGAGTAATTGATTGATCCGCTAAAATCGAATTTTTCACTGACCTTTACCGTACCTGAGAATTTTGCGGTCGTTCGCGCCCAATCACTGAAAGGGATGATTCCCTTTTGGTCAAAGCGTCCGAACGATCCATAAAATGTAGCATTTTCACCCCCGCCCGAAACGCTTAAGCTATGATCCGTCTGAAGTCCTGTATTAAACGCACGGTTCCAGTTGTCCTGATATTTATGTCCCGGTACGGTCTGAGCCACCTCCGAAATCGGTGCGCCCCAAGATGGCCAAAAACTATCTGGTTGATATTCACCACTGAATCCCTGACCGTATTCCTTCTGAAGCTTTGGCAGACTGTTCAGCTCATCAAAGCCTACGGAGGTATTTAGGTTGATACTGACCCTGCCGCTTTTTCCCCTTTTTGTCGTGATGATTACAGCACCATTTGCAGCCCTTACCCCGTAAAGGGCAGTCGCAGCGGCCCCCTTAAGCACGGACATGGATTCCACGTCCGCCGGATTGATATCTGCGGCCCTATTGGTAAGGCCACGAGGTGTATCGTTATCCCCAGATTCAATGGTGGAGTTATCTATGGGCACCCCATCGACCACGAACAAGGGCTGGTTATCGGCCTTGGGATCCAAGGAATTTATACCCCGGATAATTATCCGTGAACTTTGGCCGGGTGCGCCGCCTGAGTTCGTAATCTGTACGCCGGCTACTTGACCCTGCAATGCGTTGACCAAATTGGTCTGCTTGGTTTTAGTTATGGCCTCCGCATCAATATTCTGAGCCGCATAACCAAGGGATTTTTTTTCTTGGGATATACCAAAAGCCGTAACAATAACCTCGTCCAGTTGTTCGGAATCCTCTTCTAAGGTAACATTGATCAAATTGCTCGATCCGACAGTCACCTCTTTGGTCAGCATCCCGATATAAGAGAATTGCAGTACATCGCCCGTGCTGGCGGTTATCGAATAATTACCATCAAAATCGGTGGTCGTTCCTTTAGTTGTCCCGCCAACAATTATGGTTACCCCTGGCAGGGGAACATCGGTTGCATCGGTAACCTTTCCAGTAATTGTCTGCCCGAAGGAAGCGTAGGTGCAAAACAGGACAAACATTACGAATGAGATATACTTCATAGGTTCAAAAGTTAGTTAATTCCTTCTAAAAGTATAAAATAAATATAATATCCAAATATTTTCCCACAAAGAGTGAGGTATGAAATTCACTAGCGTTATTGGCAATACCTTATGTTCATGTAACTTAGATTGAGAAGGCACATGTTATAGCATTCCCTAATTTTAACATTAAGATAAATTTTTAAAGTAAAAATTGACATAATTTCAAAATTAATCGTACTTTGATACTGTTAAACGGATTAGAGAACCCCTAAAAACACTATTTCATGAAAAAATTTATTAAATTATCCCTTGCTCTGGTGCTAATGATATCGGTCACCGCACTTATCTCATCCAGACCCCAGACCCAAGCGGAAAATTCACTGGAAGGCACTTGGGAACTTATCAATCGCTACAATTGGGGAGATGGTTTTGTTTTAGATACCCTACCCAATACCAACGGATACCGACAGATAAAAATATACAGCAAGGGCAAAGTCATGTGGACCCGCTTCTCCCCCGACGACCCTTCAGAATGGTTCGGGTATGGCTCTTACACAAATACCGAAAACGAACTTGAAGAACGACTTGAATACGGATCGAAAACTATGATGGGCATTCAAGATACGGTAAAGGTTTTTTCGTTCGAACTGCAACTTGACAAAGATAATTACAGTCAGATTACGGTAGACGAAGACGGAAAACGCACCTTTTCAGAAAATTACAGACGGATTGATTAGAAGAGCGTCCCAACTAAAAAGTCCTGATGTTATGAACATCAGGACTTTTTTTGTGTTACTTCCAAAATCCGCCGACCGAGCAGAACTTTGAGTCTTTTACTGGCTTCAATTTATTTTAAACCACTTCTTCCGGTGCCGCTTCTATGGTTGCGAGATAACGCTCTGCATCGAGTGCGGCCATACAACCCGTTCCTGCTGCAGTAACCGCTTGCCGATAAATTTTATCCTGCGCGTCCCCACTGGCAAAAACGCCCGGCTTGTTGGTCTTGGTCGATTTTGCTTCGGTTATGATGTATCCGGTTTCATCCATATCCAACTGACCCTTGAAAATATCGGTATTCGGTGTGTGGCCGATGGCAATGAATAGTCCTGTTATGGCGATCTCCTCTTTTTCACCGGTTTGGTTGTTGACTATCCTGAGGCCTTCGACGACCTGGCCGCCAATAACTTCGTCCACTTCTGAATTGTAACGGATTTCAAGGTTTTTGAGACTGCTCAACCGGTGCTGCATGGCTTTTGAGGCGCGCATGTAATCTTTACGGACCAACATGGTGACCTTGTTACAGATATTCGCCAAATATGAGGCTTCCTCCGCAGCGGTATCACCGGCTCCGACAATGGCGACATCCTGCCCTTTATAGAAGAACCCGTCGCAAACGGCACATGCGGAAACTCCACCGCCACGCAAACGTTGTTCGCTGGGTATGTTCAAGTATTTTGCCGTGGCCCCGGTAGAAATAATGATAGTTTCGGCCTCGACAAATTTGTCTTCGTCTATCGTTACCTTATGGATGCCACCGTTCTCGTCGCTCAATTCCACAGCGGTCGCCATTCCCATACGCACTTCGGTACCGAAGCGTTCGGCCTGCTGTTGCAATTGCACCATCATGGTGGGCCCGTCGATACCGTCGGGGTAACCTGGAAAATTATCGACCTCCGTAGTGGTGGTCAATTGCCCGCCTGGCTCCAATCCTGTATATACCACAGGTTTCAGGTCCGCACGCGCGGCGTAAATCGCCGCCGTATATCCCGCGGGGCCTGATCCTATAATCATTGTTTTCAATCGTTCGATCTTGTCTGACATAATCTAAATACTTCTATTAATTCTTCTAAAGTTCTATTAATGGTAAATGCAAAAATAGCTTTTTTACAAAAAAACGTATCTGTAAAGTTATCAAAAGTTATCTATACACCCATGCCTTAAAAATACAGGAATAGTATTAGTCGTTTTCCAACGCGTAGGCTTACAGGGCATCAAATCCATCCTATAAAGTGTACATCACCAACAGGGTTTGACAAAAATTCCATAGAAAACCAAACCATTGAAAATGTCCTTCGTAGGTACTACCGAAACATCCCCCTGAAACAATGAAACCAGCGTTCAATTAATATACGTGTTTTTATGGAAACCAAATTATTAAAAAGCGTCATAATCGACGATTCCGCAACCCAACGTACCATGATGGAACAACTTATCGGCAATCATCCGGACTTGGTGCTCGAGGGCAGCTACCGCAACGGTGTCGAGGCCAAAAATAGGGGATGCGAAAAAAATGCGGACCTGATTTTTTTGGATGTGGAAATGCCCTTTATTGACGGATTCGATTTGTTAGAATCCTTTAAGGAGCGACCACAGGTCATCATGGTCAGCGGTAAACCCGACCATGCCCTGAGAGCATTCGATTACGACGTTACCGACTACCTGTTAAAACCCGTATCGCCCAAGCGGTTCGATACGGCCATCAAAAAAGCGCAACGCAACGCGGGTGCTTTGAACCAACAAAATGAGGATGAATATATTTTTGTCAAGAGCAATTTCAGAAAAGTAAGGGTAGACTACAGAGATATTAAATGGATCGAAGCTTTGGGCGACTACGTAAAATTGATTACCGAAAAAAAGAATATTCTTGTTTTGACCTCTATGAAAGCTTTTGAACAGAAATTGCCGGAACATCGATTCCTCAGAATACATAAGTCGTACATCATCAACCTCCATCATATAGAGAACTTCAACAATACGGAAGTTCAGGTGTGTGGAAAACAAATGCCCCTGAGCCGAAAAAGAAAGTCGAAGTTGTTAAAGGCACTTGGAGTGGGGTGAAGCAAAGTGCAAGCTTAAGCTTGAGTCAGATTATTAGTACTTAAACACCAGTCGACTAGTTTTTATCCCTACAAATAACGTTCGGTTTTTTCCCTATCGAATAATATCCTTTATCTTTGAACCATGGCAGCTTGGCCGAAACCAGATACCCAATTCATCATGGAACCCCGAACACTCAAAACTATCGTCATCGACGACTCAAAATTGCAGCGTACCGCAATTGCCGAACTCGTACGCAAACATAAAAAGCTGGAGCTTACAGCTGACTACAAGAACGGTATCGAAGCTCGTATCGCCATGAAAGAGCACCCAGTGGACCTAGTCTTTCTAGACATCGAGATGCCGATTATAAGCGGTTTCGATTTTATCGAATCCCTACAAGAGCGCCCGCAAATAATCTTGGTAACCGGAAAACCGGATTATGCCATGCAAGCTTTTGATTACGATGTGACCGACTACCTCCTCAAGCCTATTACGGCCGAACGCTTCAACACTTCGGTTAAAAAAGCTTTGGCCAACCGTATCGACCCGGAATCGGACATTGCAGACGACCATCATATCGTGGTGAACAGCAAACTGAAAAAAGTAAAGGTGTCGGTAAACGATATTCGATGGATCGAAGGGGTGGGCGATTACATTAAAATCGTTACCGAAGAAGACAATATTCTAGTGCTAATGACCATGAAGGCGCTGCTAGAAAGCCTTCCGCAAGAAAAATTTATGCGCATCCACAAATCCTACATCGTTAATCTGGAAAAGGTGGAAAATTTCAATGGGGCCCAAGTCGAGATTTCCGGGCAACAACTACCATTGAGCAGACATAAAAAAGCGCTGCTCGAAGAAGCCCTGCTGAATTCGTCTACGGATTAGTAGTTAAGCCACAGAAGTACCGCCACTGGGTTTCACCTCAAAGGCTTCAAGCTCGATATCAAATTGTTTCTTATATGCTTTAGTGGCAGAGCTCACAAATGCATCGACTGCCTCTTCGTGAACGATGTTCAGCGTACAACCGCCAAATCCGCCACCGGTCTGCCGCGCGCCCAATACATCAGGATTGCCTTTTGAAAATTCGACCAGAAAATCCGATTCCGCGCAGCTAACCTCATATAATTCGCTGATACCGTGATGGGCGGCATATAAAAGTTGTCCCGCCGACAACAGGTCTTTTTCCCGTAGCGCTTTGGCCATTTCGAGCACCCTTTTATTTTCCGCCACGATAAAGGAACACCGATTGAACACGGTGGGGTCCATTTCCGATTTGCTCGCATTCAACATTTCTTCCGTCACATTCCGTAACGAATTTACCTTCGGATGTTTTCTTTGGATGATCTCCACCCCGGCTTCACATTCCTCCTTTCGTGTATTGTATTCACTAGACGCAAGATTATGGGATACTTTCGTGTTCAAAAGGATGATTTTATAGGGATGTAGATCAATGGGGATATATTCGTATTCCAAAGATTCACAATCTAAAAGGATGACGTGTCCCGGTTTGCTCATCACAGAAGCAAATTGGTCCATAATGCCACACTGCGTGCCTACGTAGGTATGTTCGGCCGTTTGGGAGAGTTGCACCATTTCCAACTTTGACAGGCCTAAATCGAACAGTTCGTTCAGACCGAAGGCGAGTCCGCATTCCAAGGCGGCGGAGGAGCTAAGACCCGAACCCGTTGGCAGATTACTATGCAAAACGCAATCGAAACCTCTTACCCTATCCGTAAGCTTCGAAATTTCGTTCAAAACACCCAAAATATAGTTTTCCCATTCCACTTCACTTCTTGCAATCGTTTTCAGGTCGAGTTCGAATCCCGTATCATAGGTTTCACTATACACCCGACATATGGAATCCGAACCATTTTTATGGAACTTAAAAACAATCTGTTTTTCGATGGCTGTTGGTAGTACATACCCCATATTGTAATCGGTGTGTTCGCCGATAAAGTTTATTCTTCCGGGAGATTCAATGGTCAATTCGGGGGTGAAGGTTTTTAGGAAATCCATAAGGTATAGTTGCAGGTTAAAAGATACTGGTTACAGGATTAATTCGAGTTTCAAGGTGCCTTTCGGCATACTTCGACTTGGTTCAGCACAGCCGTTCATGGTGTAAAGTTGACCGTGAAATTAATTAACTTTGAACAGCTAGGCAGAGCAATTGATCCTAGAATTTGTGAACTGCCACCTGCTCCCGATAGTTCGGGACTACTGCTCACTATTTTTCATCATATCGACACTGGCAACGGTCCGAAAACCTAAATGCTCTAAAGAAGAATCCAGACTTGTCGCCATTCGCGCCGAAATACGGTAGCTGGCACAATAGGAAGCATTGCACAAAAACGATCCCCCTTTCATCACCTTTTCCTTAGCATAGGGATCTCTGGCATTGTAAGGGGATTTCGCCCCTTCGGGATTTTTTAGGATAGTATTCATGGCAGCAACCTCATTATAGTAACCGGTGTTGTACCAATCACTCGTCCATTCCCAAACATTACCGGCCATATCGTAGAGTCCAAAGTCGTTGGGCGGGTATGATTTTACCGGGGCACGCTTATCGAAACCGTCAGCTTCGGTATTAGTTACGGGAAATTCGCCTTCCCATGTATTCGCTTTTTTTGATAGTTCGGATGCGTCATCGCCCCAAAGGTAGACAGATTGAGCATGGTCACCTTGTGCCGCCCGCTCCCACTCTGCCTCTGTCGGTAAGCGTCGGCCCGCCCATTCGCAGTAGGCAAGGGCATCTTCATAGGCAATGTGTACCACAGGATCATCTTCTTTACCCACCAATGAACTTCCCGGACCGTCGGGATGTTTCCAATTCGCACCGATTGTCCACTGCCACCATTGCGAAAAATCGTAAAGATTGGGGACAGTTGTTTTGGCTTTTTTAAAAGTCAGCGACCCGGGCTGCATAATGCTATCATGCGGTTTTGGAGTACCTTCCGGCAGCTGTTTTTTCATTTCCTCCCAATCGATTTGGCGTTCCGCGATCGTTTTATATCCGGTTTCATCGACGAATTTCTTAAACTCGGCATTGGTGACTTCAGTGATATCCATAAAAAAGCCGTCCACAGCAACCTTATGGGCAGGTTTTTCGTGTTCCATGGCCATTTTATCCTGCGGTACGGCACCTTGTAGGATAATGCCACCGGGAATCCAGACCATCCCGTCCGGCGTATTGACACCTTCCGGTTTTTCTTTGATGAC
>RCMY010000319.1_pt1 | contig 45655 bp, 46 predicted proteins | sample 2041341 | NCBI WGS metagenome assembly RCMY01 (sample SAMN09708234, study PRJNA481090) | Marine sediment metagenome, whole genome shotgun sequencing project.
AGTGAAATCGCGACGTTCGCCATCGAGGCCGAGGACAGCGAGGGCTCCATCGCGAGCTTCGGACGTCCGGTCCTGCTCCGGTCCGAAGATCGCCGATGGACTGCGCAGAACCCGACGGTTCCGGACCAACTCCGACAGTTCGGATCCGCTTCGGTCGAGCTCGCCGAGGACCCCGGTGGCCGTCGCCGGAGCACGCTCGTACGCCTGAACCACCGCATCGCCGTACACGGCTGAGAAGTCGAGCGCCGACAGTCCCCAGACCACGACGTCCGGGGCAAGCCGCGGTTCCACCTGGTCGAGCAACCAGGGCTCCATGATCTCCGGTACCCCGGCATTCAGTGCCGCGTTGTAGATCGAGTCGACTTCGGGGAGCTGGCCGAGGAGTTCGCCGGGGACGAGGTCCTGTTGTGCCATCGAGGTTCCAATCACGACAACATCGACCTCTCCCCGCGCCTCCATCTGCTGGATCTTCAACTGCGCCGTGTGGTCATGCCAGAGCAAGACGACGGGATCGGCAGCGGCCATCGTCAACCGAGCTCCTCCCTCGAACAACGCAGCAACAACGAGCGCGGTGAGGATCCACCTCGAAAAGAATCGTCTCGAGGTCACCAGACCCCCAGGTTCGCCAACGCATTGGCGATCGCTGCCGTGTACTCCGTCGAACCCTCGGCGGTCGGGTGCACCCAATCAGACCAATAGCGTGCCTCCTGGATGGCCTCGGTGAGATCGACGAACGGAACGCCGGTCGGCTCGGCGACTTCGCCCCGGAAGCGCTCCATCACCTGTGAGAGCGCATCACTCCCGCCCGGGTAGAACGGCACGAGGTCAGGCGAGACGGGCATACCGACGAGCACGACCTCGCGGCCATCGGCCCGAAGGTCCTCGATGATCGACTTGATCAAGGCGGCACGATCCTCGCAATACTCGCCTCGCTCGAACGCCGGGCCGAAGTTGGCCCGGTGCTCCTCGATCGCTACCTGCGAGATACTTCCGAGTCGTACGGCCTCGCCCAGTCGATTGCCTGGATAACGAGCCGCCGCCAACTGACCGATCGGCGTCTCGAGGTACACCTCGTTGCCGACGGGTCCAAGGACTCGGTCGATCGGAGGGAGGTTGCTGAGCCAACCGAACCGCTCGAACGAAGCGGCCCGACGAGCAGCCGTCTCGGCGAATGTCGCTCCCCTCCCATCATCGACGCAACCCACGACGAGATCGATCGGGCCGACTGCCCAGATGATCGTTCCGGGATCGATCTCGTTCATCACCGTCGGCAGCCAATGCTGCTGAACCTCGGCCACCGACCCCGGAATCGCGACCGACCCAACCACCCGGCCACTCGCCTCGCCGAGTTGGATCGGAGAGATGCCATGCGTGGCCTGCGACGTGCCAACGACGACGAACTCCACCGGTTCCGGCGTCGTGCGCATCCAGCGAAGGTGCGCGAGCTCGTCTGGGTGGAAGAACAGCGGATCGCCTTCGAAACCGCGAAGAACCCTCCCGAGGTGCTCGACCGCCGTGGCAACCGTTGCTGTCGCCACGTTGAGCCGAAGCGTGATCGCACCCGTCGGATCCAGTGGAAGGTCGGGCCCGCCACCGCAGCCGGTGAGCAGAACGGCTCGGTCCAGCAATGCCCGTGCCAGCAGCCTGGCCGATGATGAGCCGATATAGCCGGCGATCGCGCCCTCACCTGCCTCTACTTCAACCGCCGAAGCTGCTTCGAAGGAAACCGCTATTTCTTCGATCTCGGCGGCAGCGGTCTCCGCGGCATCGGTCCAGACCTCGGGGTCGATACCGCAGGATCCATCCAGATCGTCGAGCAGCAGCGAGAGCGCTCCGAGCGGCCTGCGGAGATCATCATCGGGAACATTCCCGACGAGCGTCGCGAACAGATCGAGCGGAAGCGCTGAGTCATCGGACAACAGTGCGTCGACGTTGATCGACGGCTCAACACCGTCAGCGGCCCCGACATCGGGATCAGGGCTGGCATCGCCGCCATCAACTGCGGAGTCGGGATCTGACGGTGCGCACACAGCGGTTTCGGTTTCGAATCCGTACTCGTCGATCACGACGGTTCGTGTGCAATCGTCGGAGGCGACGGCACGAGTGACCGGTTGGTCGATCGACGCGATGATCTCGTCAGCCATCGCGTAGGAAGCTGCGTCGTCGGTCGTCGAGCAGGCAGCGGCCAGCAGAAGAACCGCAAGACCGCTCGGGAAGAACCAAGGTCGACGCATCAGAATTGGAAGTACACGAAGGGGCGAGGTACTCCACCCGAAAAGAGCAAGAGGGACAGCAGCGCGGTCGAGACCATCGCTGCGGCCAGCGCCGGACGCTGACGGAGCAGAGCGGGCGAGACGAGATCGAATCGTGTCGTCACATCAACTCCCACCATTGCGATCAGCGTCAGGGTCACGAGCAGCAGGTCGCCTCGGTCGGTGAACCCGGATTGGAACGCAAGCGCTCGGAAGACGTCGGCCGCCGTTCCGAAGTCGGCGGCCCGGAAGAAGATCCAGGTGACCGAGACGACGCCGAACGTGAGACCGATTGCTGGGATGTCACGCCACGTTGGCTGGCTGGCAGCGACACGCCCGGCACGCATGAGGCGGTGCATCACGAGGTAGAGCCCGTGCAAACCGCCCCAGACGACGAAGTTCCACGAGGCCCCGTGCCAGAGTCCGCCGAGCAGCATCGTGACCATGAGGTTCACGATGGTGAGTGCGCTCCCACGCCGATTGCCGCCCAAGGGAATGTAGAGATAGTCACGAAGCCAGTTCGACAACGAGATGTGCCACTGCCGCCAGAACTCGGTGATGTTGCGAGCGAGGTAGGGCTGGCGGAAGTTCACGAGGAGTTCCACGCCGAGCAACCGCGAGACGCCTCGTGCGATGTCGGTGTAACCCGAGAAGTCGCCGTAGATCTGGATCGAGAAGGCCAGGACACCTGCCGCGACAGCAACGAACGACAGGCTGGATGGATCACTGAAAGCTTTGTCGGCCACCGATGCAACGCCGTCGGCGAGAACCACCTTCTTCGCGAGACCTAGCAGGATGAGGCCGAGTCCGGACTCGATCTCGGCACGACCGATGGAACGATCGGTTCGTTGGAGACGTGGCAGCAGGTTGTGAGCGCGCTCGATCGGACCAGCGACGAGTTGCGGGAAGTACGCCACGTACGTCGCGAAGTCGATGAGGCTGCGGCACGGTTCCATACGCCGTCGGTAGACGTCGATCGAATACGACATCGTCTGGAAGGTGTAGAAGCTGATGCCGACCGGCAGGATCACTTCCAGCGTGAACTGGCCCGGCGCCAGTCCGACTGATCCGGCGAGATCGACGAAGCCGTCGGCGAAGAAATTCGCGTACTTGAAGAACCCGAGGATCCCCAGGTTCACGACCATCGAAGTCGCAAGGAGAGCACGACGCGTTCGCGCCGGCCGATCCCCCTCGAGCAGACGGGCAACCGAGTAGTCGACGACGGTCGAGACCAACAAGAGGCCCAGGAAGCGCCAATCCCACATCCCGTAGAAGACGTACGACGCCACGAGCAGGATCGGATTCCGCCAATGCGGCTTCGCCACCCAATGAAGGACGAGCACCGCCACGAAGAACAGGACGAACTGAACCGAATTGAAGAGCACGGTCAGACCCGAGCCGGGCGGTCAGCGGGCATCAGGGCGAGGATAGCTGGCACCAATGCCCGCTGATCCCCTTCTGAAGTCTGCACGGACGAGGATCTCGCCGATGTCAGTCTCTGGCGGAGAGGCGTTCCTCACGTTCCGCTGAACGTCGCTTTGCCGGGGCCCTTCTCGAGAAAGCTGGTGATGCCGGTCACCGCGTCGTCGGTCTGGAACGAGGCTGCGAACTCCCGCTTCTCGACTGCGATCGCTTCTTCGAGCGAGACGTGGAGGCCGTCCATGATCGCCTTCTTGCAGTGGCGCAGCGCAGCAGGTCCGTTGGCGAAGGATGCCGCCATCGCAACGGCCTCTTCGAGGACGGCCTCGTCCGGATGGACCGCCGAAACCAGACCGATGGCGAGCGCCTCGGCCGCGTTCACCATGCGGCCGGTGTAGTTGAGTTCCTTGGACTTCGTCACACCGACGAGGCGCGTGAGGCGCTGCGTACCACCGGCCCCGGGAATGATGCCGAGCAGGATCTCGGGCTGGCCGAACTTGGCACCCTCGCCACAGATCCGGAAATCGGTGCTCATGGAGAGCTCGCAGCCTCCCCCGAGTGCGAACCCGTTGACCGCAGCGACCGTGATCTGCGGAAGGTTCTCGATGGCGAAGATCGCATCGTTCAGCGGGTCGACCATCGGAGAGGGGTCGCGAACGTCGCCCTCGATCGGAAACTCGGCGATGTCGGCGCCGGCGGCGAAGAAGCGGTCTCCGCCGTAGAGGACGACGCTGCGGATGTCGTCCCGACCGGCCAACTCCTGAGCGGCTGCGAGCAACTCGACGCCAACCTGCAGATTGAGGGCGTTGACCTTCGGCCGATCCAGGCGGAGAATCGCCACCTTGTCGGTCCCGGATTCCTCGATGTTGACGAACTCACCCATGTCGATTCCTTTCGGCTGACGATGTAACTGGCCAGGAGGTGATTAGCACACCTCTACGGCGACGACCCTCTCGAACTCGTCTCGAGAGCGGACGAGGCATCGGTCACGCCGTCGAAACAACCCGAAATCGATCGCCCTTGGCTACTGTTCCGCAGGTGACATTGCGGCATCAGAACATCGAACGCTTGAGCGGCGGACACTTCGATGTCCTGGTCGTCGGAGGCGGCATCAACGGCGCCGTCAGCGCGGCGGCACTTGCAGCGCGCGGAATCGAGGTTGCCGTCGTCGAACGCAATGACTTCGCCAGTTTCACCAGCCAGGAGTCATCGAACCTGGTCTGGGGTGGTTTCAAGTATCTCGAGAACTACGAGCTCAAGCTCGTGTGGGACCTCTGCACATCCCGAAATCTGATGCTCAAGAGCTACCCCACCCGTATCAAGGAGATCGATTTCCTCGCGACGCTCGACAAGAGCGCTCCCTTTCCGTTGGCCTTGGCTGCCCTCGGCTCTGTGGGCTACTGGGGCATCGGCCGGTTCGCCACGAAGTCACCGCGGTTCTACCGGGCGAAGGGCATCGAGAAGGCGGAACCGGTGGTCAACACCGACACCGCCATGGGCGGCATTCGCTACGCCGATGCCTACCTTCCGGACAACGACTCCCGATTCGTGTGGGAGTACGTTCGAGTGGCGCTCGATCACGGGGCGACGGCGGTCAACTACTGCTCGGTCGACGCTGCTGAGCAGACCAGCGATGGCTGGAAGGTCCGGGTCACCGACCAGATCGACGGCACCTCACACGAGGTCACCGCATCGGCAATCGTCAATGCCGGCGGTCCGTTCGTCGATGGCCTCAACGACCGTATCGACCTCGAGACCGAGCACCGGATCGTCTACTCCAAAGGCATCCACCTGATCGTCCCGAAGCTGACCGACAACGAGCGGGTCCTGGCCTTCTTCGACGACACCGGTCGGCTCTTCTACGTCATCCCGATGGCGCATCGATCCGTCATCGGCACGACCGACACCCGGACCGAGAACCCGAACGAGGGCGTCCTCGACGAGGACCGCGACTTCCTGCTCGAACAGATCAACGCGAGACTCGACCTCGAAACACCCTTGACCAGGTCGGACATCATCAGCGAGCGGTGCGGCGTTCGGCCACTCGTCGTCAAGAACGACGGCAACGACCAGACCGACGTCGACTGGACTTCGCTGTCCCGCAAGCACGAGATCGAGACCGACAAGCAGAAGCGGGTCGTCACCATTTTCGGCGGCAAACTGACCGACTGCCTCAACGTCGGCGACGAGATCGCCGAAGAACTCGAGTCGCTCGGCATACGTGGGCGACGGTCGCCCGGCCGCTGGTTCGGCGAGCCGGACAGCACCGAGTGGGAAGTGTTCAAGGCATCTGCCACAGCGGTCGGTCTCGACCGTGCGCCGGATGTCGAGCGGGCCGACAGCATTGCCGAAGTGATCTGGCGTCGGCACGGAACGGCAGCGCACCGTGTCATCGAACTCATCCGCGAGGACCCGGCCCTGGCCGAGCCGGTGTTGGCCGACAGCGACCTGCTTCGCGCCGAACTGCCGGTGATGGCCGAGCGCGAGATGATCGTGCGACCAGACGACCTCTTGCGGCGTCGGACGAAGCTGGCGCTCATCACTCGGGGAGACGACCTCGGGGCCGACCCCGGCATGGCCGAGATCAACGCCACCTTCGGCTTCTAGCCTCCCGCGAGACGGTGGGTCGGCGGTGATGCGGGACCTTTGTCTCTGATCGGCCGGCCCGCACAAGGACAATCCTCTCTCTGCGGAGACGAGTTCGGAACCGACTCGTTCAAAAGGAGCACCATGCAGACGACTCGTACAGAAGCGATCGAGGCCCCGGACGGCGGGTCCTTTGATGCGCTTGTCACACTCCCGACCGGGATGCATCGATCAGGCGTACTTCTGATCCAGGAGATCTTCGGCATCAATGACTACGTCAAGGACGTCGCAGATCGGCTCGCTCGACTTGGCCACGTCGTCCTCACCCCGGACGTCTTCTGGCGGCAGCAGCCCGGAATCACGTTTGACTCCTCCGACCAGGACAACATCGGACCAGCGATGGAAGTGGCGGCCGCATGGGATCCCGACACCGGGCTCGCAGATCTGGGCGCTGCGCTGGCGCACCTGGAAGGACTACCCGAAGTGACCGGCGCCGTCGGCGTCGTCGGGTTCTGCTTCGGCGGGACACAGGCGTTCCGGGTGGCGAAGGCCTTCGACCCGGCCTGTGCCGTCTGCTACTACGGCTCCGGGGTGGCCGACCATCTCGACGACCTCCACACCATCGAGTGTCCAACACTCCTGCACTTCGGCGACGACGACCCGTTCATAACGAACGATGCAGTCGCCAGTATCAAGGCAGCTGCGGTGGACAACCACCATGTCGTCGTCGACAGGCACCCGGGCGCAGGGCACGCTTTCGACAACCGATTTGCGCCACACTTCTCCAACCCGAAGGCAGCCGCGGCAGCGTGGACTCAGACCGGGGCCTTCTTGTTCAGCCACCTCGGCGGGCCGAACATAGGTGCCTAGGGCACCGCTCAGCCTTGGCCGCCGGAGGTCTCCCGCACGCTCGCTTTGCCCTGGCTGATCCACGGCATCATCGAACGCAGTTTCTTGCCAACGACCTCGATCGGATGATCGTGGCCGGCGTTCTCCAACGCAGTGAACGTTTCCCGACCGGAGCGGCTCTCCTCGACCCAGTTCCGGGCGAATGTGCCATCCTGGATCTCGGTGAGTACATCCTTCATCGTCGCCTTCACGTCGGCGTTGATGATACGGGGACCGCTGGTGAGGTCTCCCCACTCGGCCGTGTCGCTGACCGAGTAGCGCATGCCGGCGATGCCCTCTTCGTACATGAGGTCGACGATGAGCTTCAGCTCGTGGAGACACTCGAAGTAGGCGACCTCGGGCTGGTAGCCGGCCTCGATGAGGGTCTCGAATCCGGCCTGCACCAAAGCGGTGGTACCGCCGCACAACACGGCCTGCTCGCCGAACAGGTCGGTCTCGGTCTCCTCGGTGAACGTGGTCTCGATGACACCGGCCCGGGCACCGCCGATGGCGTCGGCATAGGCGAGAGCCAAGCCCTTGGCGTTGCCGGTGGCGTCGTTTTCGACGGCGATCAACGCCGGAACGCCACCACCCTCGACGTAGGTGCGACGCACCAGGTGACCAGGGCCCTTCGGGGCCACCATGCAGACGTCGACGTTGTCCGGCGGCGAAATCAGTTCGAATCTGATGTTGAATCCGTGAGCGAAGAACAGGGCGTCGCCATCGGAGAGATTCGGCTCGACCGACTCGGTGTAGATGGCGCCCATCTCGGTGTCCGGCATCAGCATCATGATCACGTCGGCTTCGGCGACCGCATCGGCGACCGACAGCACCTTCAGACCAGCTTCCTCGGCCTTGGCCTTGGAGGATGAGCCCTCACGAAGACCGATGCGCACGTCGATGCCGGACTCCTTCAGGTTGAGGGCATGGGCGTGGCCCTGCGATCCGTACCCGAGCACGGCCACCTTGCGGTTGGCAATGAGCGAACGATCGGCGTCGGCTTCGTAATAGATGTTGGCCACGGGTTTCTCCTGTTGGGCGCTTGTGCGTTGGCGACGCTAGTGCTGCGTCATGGTTTTGGCACCGAAGTGCCGATGGATCCGAGCGATCGACGGGTCACGCTCGCGTGAGAGGGACGTCGTTGCCGACGATGCGCAGCGCGACCTTGCCGGTGCGCTGAATATCGACGATGTCGAAAGCACTGAGCTCGTGTTCGATCGCGTCGATCTCGTGCGGCTCACCGGCGAGGCTCACCATCACGTGGCCAGCTTCGTCATGGAGGACACGGCCGTGCAGCCGATCGACAACCGCCACGAGCTCGGGCTTGCGAGCGTCGTCGACCTCGATGTTCAGCACGACCATCTCGCGAACGAGAGATGCCTCGGGGATCATCTCCAGAATCTCCACGACGTTGATCAGCTTGAACAGCTGCTTCACGATCTGATCGAGCGGAGCCTTCTCGACATCAACGACGATCGTGATGCGACTGACGCGCTCGTCGTCAGTCGGCGCGACGTTGAGCGACACGATGTTGTAGCTGCGCCGAGCGAAGAGGTCGGCGACACGTGCGAGCACGCCCGCCTTGTTCTCGACGAGCACGGCGAGGACGTGTTGCTGTAGATCTCCTGGCCGGTTCATCGTGCACTCCCATGGCTTGCGGCGGCGGCAGCTCGCTCGGCGTCGAGCTTGGACTGCTGGCTCGGATCGACGATCACATCGTCGTTCGAACCCCCGGCGACGACCATCGGGTAGACGTTTTCCTCGCTGTGGCAACGGAATTCGATCACGACCGGACGATCGTTGATCTCGTTGGCCTTTGCGATCACGGCATCGACCTCGTCTGGGTCCTCGACCCGGAAGGCAACGCACCCCATCGCCTCGGCCCACTTCACGTAGTCGGGCATGTCATGGCTGAGGTACACCTCGCTGAGCCGCTCCTCGTAGAAGAGCGACTGCCACTGGCGCACCATGCCGAGATAGGCGTTGTTCATCAGCGCCACCTTGATCGGGATCTTCTCGACCGAAGCGGTGACCAGCTCTTGCGCCGTCATCTGGAAGTTGCCGTCGCCGTCGATCGCCCAGACGGTGCGATCCGGCATCCCTGCCTTGGCGCCGATGGCGGCGGGAATCGAGAAACCCATCGTGCCGAGACCACCAGAATTGATCCACGTGTACGGATAATCGAAGTGCCAGTACTGACTGGCCCACATCTGGTGCTGACCGACGCCGGAGCACACGATCGTGTCGTCCGGCGAGAGATCGCGCAGCCGCTCGATGGCGTACTGCGGCTTGATCAACTGACCCGGTTCGGACTGCTCGTAGGTGAGCGGGTACTTCTCCTGCCAACCGGAGATCTGCTGACGCCACGGGGTGAGGTCGGGCTGCTCGCCGAGTCCCTGAACCTTCAGCCGCTCGAGCATGAGCTCCATCGCAATGCGACAATCCCCGACGACGGGAACGTCTGGAATCCTGACCTTGCCGTGTTCCGCCGGGTCGATGTCGACGTGGATGACCTTGGCGCCGGCAGCGAAGGCGCCCACCTTGCCGGTGACACGGTCATCAAAGCGACTGCCCATCGCGATGAGCAGATCGCATTGCTGGATGGCCGTGATGGCGGTGTAGTTCCCGTGCATGCCGGGCATCCCGAGGCAGAGCTCGTGACTGTCAGGGAACGCTCCGCGAGCCATGAGCGTGGTGACGACGGGAATCCCGGTGGTCTCGGCCAACTCGAGCAGAGCGGCCGCCCCGCGGGCCTTGAGGACGCCGCCACCGACGTAGAGCACCGGACGCTCGGCGGCAGCAATCAGCTCGACCGCATCAGCGATCGACTGCGCCTCAGGCGTGGTGTTGGGCCGATAGCCGGGGAGGTCGAAGTCCTCAGGCCACTCCCAGTCGAAATACGCATCAGGATTGTTGGCGTCGACGATGTTCTTCGGCACGTCGACGAGCACAGGACCCGGGCGTCCCGTCGTGGCGATGTGGAACGCCTCCCGAATGGTCTGCGGGATGTCCTCGGCTCTCGTGACCAGGAAGTTGTGCTTCGTGATCGAACGGGTGATGCCGGTCGTGTCGCACTCCTGGAATGCATCGGTGCCAATGGCCGACAAGGCGACCTGGCCCGTGATGCACACCATCGGGACGGAGTCGAGCATGGCGTCGGCCAGCGGCGTGACGACGTTCGTGGCCGCCGGCCCGCTGGTGACCATGCACACGCCTGGCTTTCCCGTGGCGTGGGCGTAACCCTCGGCCATGTGGCCTGCGCCCTGCTCGTGACGCACGAGCACGTGGCGGATCGGTGAGCCGATGATCGGATCGTAGACGGGGAGAATCGCGCCACCCGGGTAGCCGAACACCACCTCGACACCTTCGAGTTCGAGGCTGCGGATGAGGGCTTCGCCTCCGTTGATGCGCTCTGGGTTGCTCATGGGTACTCCGGTGGAACGTGGGGCGGGTGCAGTCTGGCGGACAGGCGGGGAAAAACAAGAAAGCCTCCCGAGAGGGAGGCTCAGCGCACGACGAAGAACGGCGTGCGCTAGGTGATGAGTACTACGAGGAGGTCGCGGCGGAACGTCACAGTTGACCAGTCAAGCAGATCGCGCGGCAGTTGCCACCGAAGATCACGACTCGTCGACGACGATCTTCTCCTCGGCGGTTCGCCGCAACTGCATCGCGGTGTCGCCCGCCTGCCGTCGGCTGAGTCCGAGATGGGTGCGGAGGTGGACCCGCAGGTCCGGATCGTCGAGATCGAGGAGCTCGGCCAGAACACTGAACTCGGAACGACGGAGCAGACACGGCTCGTCCGGTTCGAGACCTCGGAGCACACGGATCGAGACACCCAGCAGCTCGATCAACTCAGCGTCGCGTCCGGTGCCGGGCCGGAACGGCAGTGGTGTCTCAGCGATCCAGAGCACCTTGTGCGTCTCGTCGAAACGAGCGACAGGACCGACTCGGTTGTCCTCGATCACTTCATCGTCGCTGAGCGTTGTGTCCTCGACACACGGCTGCTGGTCGATCATCACGAACCACCCTTCGAAAGTTGGCAGATCCCCAGGACCTGCGAGAGCGCTGCCTCTTGCTCGTCTGTCGACGGCGCACCGACGAGCGGGAACATCACCTCGGCTGACGCCCGATCGGCGAAGCACGTGGCGCCGGCAGCCGAGAAGGTGCCATCGTCGGTGAGTAGATCGGCGAGAACTCCTCGACGGTCGGCTGTGTTCAGGAGGCTCGCGTAGAAGACGGCCGTCTCGTCCTCGGGGAGATCAGGGTCGATGTCGCACTCGAGGTAGCCGAACTGTTTGACAAGGATCTGTGCGGTGTCGGCGCCGAGCTCCTGCTCGAGCTCGGATGCCTCGGCGATGACGGCCCCGAAGTCGTAGTCGTTCGCAGCGAGCAATTGGCGAAGCTGGACGATGAAGGTGCGCATCGTCTCGACCTCGTCGGCAATCACCGCTGGGGCGACAGAGGCGGCGTCGATCCACGCCGCCTCGAGAGACGTGAACACTGCTTCGATCCCCGCGGGGTCGTTCGGGTCCAGCGCCGTGTCGATCTCCGACAGTTGGGTGTACGAGGCGCAGTATGGGGCGAAGGGATCAACCGTCGTCGGCGGCGACGTGGTCGGGGGCTTGGTGGTCGGCGCTGCAGTGGTCGAGGAAGTAACAGCGGTCGAGGACGGGCTCGTCGTCGTGACATCAGCGATGGTCGTCGTGGTCTCTTCCGCGATCGACGCGCTCGACGTCGACGCCTCGACCGTGTCCAGCATCGGGATCGATGTCGGACCGTCGCCAGAGGCGACATCGGCGGCTGCTCCACACGATGCTCCGACGAGGAGAACGCAGCACGCGGCAATGAGACGGGTCTTCACGTCGTCCCATCGGCAATTCGCCTCCGATCGTGAGCGGCGGCGAGTAGTTTCGGCCGAATGGCCAACGAGAACCTTCTTGCTTCGACTCCGGAGCCGCCGTACACCGCCGTGATCTTCCGGACGGTCAGATCCGGTGACACCGGGGGGTATGCAGCGATGGCCGAATCGATGGAACGATTGGCAGCCGGGCAACCGGGATACCTCGGCATCGAGTCGTCGGCTGACCAGCAAACCGGGATCACGGTGTCGTACTGGAGCTCACACGATGACGCCCGGGCCTGGAAGACCGTGGCCGAGCACCTTGCGGCACAGCGAGAAGGCATTGACCGTTGGTACGCCGACTACGCCGTGCGAATCGCCACCGTCGAACGCGAGTATCGGCACCCACGAACCCGCCTCGGGTCGACGACACGCGACAACACAAAGGCAGAGGACCCCTCCTGATGGCCACCGCATACGAATCGATCACCGACGCCATGAGTGGGTTCGTCGAACGCCAACATCTCTTCTTCGTCGCCACCGCTCCGAGCGGCGATGAGGGCAGGGTCAACCTCTCGCCCAAGGGGCTGGATTCCTTTCGCGTTCTGGGACCCAACCGCGTCGCGTATCTCGACCTCACCGGCAGCGGCGCCGAGACCATCGCTCACGTCCGCCAGAACGGCCGGATCACCTTCATGTTCTGTGCCTTCGACGGCAAGCCGGACATCGTTCGTTTCTACGGCAGGGGCGAGGTGCACCGCCCGGGCGACGCAGCATTCGCCGAGCTCGCACCTCTCTTCGGCGAGCGGAAGGGCATCCGCTCGATCATCACGTCCGACATCGACCGAACATCGAGCTCGTGTGGGTTCGCCGTGCCGAAGATGACCTTCGTCGAGCAGAGGGACACTCTCCCGAAGTGGTCGGCCAACAAATCGAGCGACGACTTCGCTGCGTACTGGGCCGAGAAGAACGCATCGTCGATCGACGGCCTTCCTGCGGTCGACCGCATCTGACCGCTACGCGAATTCGCCGTTCGTGATACGCATGTGACCGACGATTGCGGGAGGACACATGACGTTCGAGCTCATCAGGGACCAGGCGGGGTTGACCCCCGAGTGGATGAGTGAAGTGTTGCGATCGTCCGGCACCATCGACGAGACGACCTCGGTGAAGACGATCGAAGCAACGGACCTGGTCGCCGAGGGTGGCATGCTCAGCGAGCTGTTCCGCGTCTCGATGACTTACGAGGGAGGCACAGGTCCTGCGACGGCGATCGTGAAGCTCCCGATCGACGACGAGACGCAGCGGTTCACCGCAGACGTGCTCGGGTTCTATCCGCGAGAGCTCGCCTTCTACGAGCAGATCGCGCCGGACGCTCCCTTCGGCAGCCCGTCTGTGTACGGATCGAGGATCGCTGACGACAGCACCGACTTCGTGTTGGTGATGGAGGACGCCGGCAGCCTGCGCACGGTCGATCAGATCGACGGGGTCGGCCTCGACGATGCCATGGCGGCGCTGTCATCGATGGCCCAGTTCCACGCTGCGTGGTGGGACCACAGCGACATCGCGGCCCTCAGCAACACCTTCCTCCCGGTCAAGAACGAGGTCTACGTCGCTGCCTTGCCTGGCGTGTTCGAAGGCGGCTGGGCCGCGTGCCAGGAGCACGGCGGCGACCTCCTGACGCCCGAGACGATTGCTCTCGGAAACCGATTCGGCGAGCTCGTGCCTTGGCTGCTCGAGGAGATGAGCACGCCGGCCACCTTCGTCCACGGGGACTGGCGATCGGACAACGTCTTCTACGGCCCAGGCGACTCGATCACCATGATCGACTTCCAGATCAGTGGCTTCGCATGTGGGCTCTACGACGTCGCCTACTTCGTCGGCCAATCGGTCGACAGCGACATCCGAGCCGGCAATGACGAGGCGCTCGTACGTCACTACCTCTCGGTACTCGCCGCGAACGGCGTCGATTACCCCTTCGACGAAGCATGGTCCAAATACCGCATCGTGTTGGCGCACTGCTTCATCTACGGCGTCTCGGGGTTCTCGTCGTGGGAGCACTGGAACGAGCGGCAGCGCCGACTGCTGCGCACAATCCTCGGCCGCTCGGTGCGCTCGATCATGGACAACGATGCGATCGAGGTACTCCCGGGCTGAGGGTCAGCTCGGTCGATGACGATCTGCGGGCGATGACACTCCGGCGCGGCGATGAACCGAGCGCAGCGGCGGGCAGACTGCGCCGGTGGCGCCTCCAATGATCTCCTTCGTCGCACCGTCCGGGACCGGCAAGACCACGCTGGTCGAACGGGTCATCAAATCGCTGAGCGAGCGGGGAATGCGGGTCGCCGGCGTCAAACACGACGCTCACCGCATCGAGCTCGATACCGAGGGCAAGGACTCATGGCGGATGCGAAAGGCCGGCGCGGACACGTTGTTGGTCGGGTCGAACCAGTTGGCCTGGATGAGCGACACCGGTGTCGCACCCCCGCTCACCTCACTGGTCGGCCTCTTCTTCGCCGACGCCGACCTCGTGATCGTCGAGGGGTACCGATCGGCCGGTCTGCCGACGGTGTTGGTCGAGCGCCCCGACGTCTCCGACCCGACCTGGCACCGACCAGACGACGCGGTCGTCATCGCCACCGTGCACCCGAGCGATCTCGACGGCGCCATCCGCGCCATCGACCATCACATGCGCGCACTTTCCTCTGATCCGTCCGCCGACTGATCGATGAGCCGACCCGCTCACACCACGGCGAGCAGTTCGGCAAAGAGGGCTTCCCCGTCGACATCGAGGCCGTGTTGCCCGAACCATGCAGTCACGTTCATCACGTCCCGGTGAATGAAGTTCAGACCTTGCGGATTTGCGGCGAGCTCCATCGCCTGCGGGAGATCGATGAACCAGAGTTCGTCGTTCCACCACAGGAGGTTGAAGGCCGACAGGTCGCCGTGCACCCAACCGGCCGCTGTCATCACGAAGAGTCCATCGACCAGCTGCTTGTACGCCGACTCGAGCTGCCCGGCGTCGAGTCGAGCACGAGCGAGATGAGGAGCTGCCCCGCTGCGATCGCCGACGTACTCCATCAGGAAGACGTCGTCTCCGTAGGCCACTGGGTATGGGGTCCGCAGACCTTTGGCCCAGAGGACAGCCATGACGTCGTGCTCGTGGCCAGTCCAGCGCGACTGCAAGAGTCGCTTGCCGTGGGCTGACATCCGCTCGACAGCGCGGCGATCACGGGTCTTGCGAAACTGGCGGCCCTCCCGATACGCCGCGTCGTTGCGGAAGGTGGAGGCCTTCTGCACACCCATGGCCTCGAGTTGGCCCTTGTTCTTGACGTGGCGCGGCATGTAACGCTTCTGAGCAAGCAGGATGCTCGGACGCGCGGGCTGCCCCGGGACGGGCGAAGGCGAGCGCTCGACGAGGTTGATCTGGGCTTCCTTGCCGGTGCGAAGCACGCCGAGATCGGCGTCCTCGTATGGCGCCGGTATCAGCCAATCCGGTGGTCGTCTGGGCGTCGGATGGGACGGGTCGATGGAGGTGGTGTCCGGGAGATCGGCATCTCCGGTGAACTGGTGCATGGTTCGTTCGAGCTCTCGTGTGAAGGATCGGGTGTTGACCCGGCCGGCACCAATGCCTTTTCACGCGCGATGTTGCGAGCTTCAGCGAGCAAATCGGGGTGACCGAAGGTCACAGGGGCGTCCGGGGTGGCGTTTTGCGGATCGAACAGTCATCTGCAGGGCCTCCCTTCGGCTCGAACCGAGCGACTCGCTCGGTGCTTGGTTGGCACCCTAGATTCGCCGTTGCCGCCGCGCCAGCGATTTCTCACCAACTACGGTGCCGAGGCACGTCCATCAGCCCAACCGTGAGGTCCGTCATGCCGCAAGAAGTCCGTGGAGTCATCGCCCGAGCCAAGGGCGAGCCGGTGTCGGTCGAGACCATCGTCGTTCCCGATCCTGGGCCCGGGGAAGCGGTCGTCGCCATCCAGGCTTGCGGCGTTTGCCACACCGATCTCCACTATCGCGAGGGCGGCATCAACGACGAGTTCCCGTTCCTCCTCGGCCATGAGGCGGCCGGGCTCGTGGAGTCGGTCGGCGAGGGCGTGACCGAGGTCGCTCCCGGCGACTACGTCATCCTCAACTGGCGGGCCGTGTGTGGCCAGTGTCGGGCCTGCAAGAAGGGCAAGCCGCAGTACTGCTTCGCCACTCACAACGCGAAGCAGAAGATGACGCTCCTCGACGGCACCGAGCTCTCTCCGGCCCTCGGCATCGGCGCCTTCTGCGACAAGACGCTGGTGGCCGCCGGTCAGTGCACCAAGGTCGATCCGGCGGCCCGCCCTGAGGCAGCCGGCCTGTTGGGTTGCGGTGTGATGGCCGGACTCGGTGCGGCGATGAACACCGGTGAGGTCGGGCGGGGTGACTCGGTCGCCGTCTTCGGCTGCGGCGGCGTCGGCAACGCTGCGCTCGAGGGCTCTCGGCTGGCTGGAGCGAGCATCATCATCGCCGTCGACATCGACGACGCCAAGCTCGAGTTGGCCAAGCAGTTCGGTGCCACACACACGATCAACTCGGCGAACGAAGACCCGGTGGAACGCATTCGTGAGCTCACCGACGGCAACGGAGTGGATGTCGCCATCGAGGCGATCGGACTGCCCAAGACTTACGAGCAGGCGTTCTACGCGCGGGACCTCGCCGGCACCGTTGTCCTCGTCGGTGTCCCCAACCCGACGATGAAGATCGAACTCCCCTACATCGACATCTTCGGACGAGGCGGATCGCTCAAGTCGAGTTGGTACGGCGACTGCCTGCCGAGCCGCGATTTCCCGATGCTCATCGACCTGTACCTCCAGGGGCGCCTGAACCTCGACGGGTTCGTCTCCGAGACCATCGACCTCGACTCGGTCGAGGAGGCCTTCCACAAGATGGAGGGCGGCGGCGTGTTGCGCTCGGTCGTGGTGATCTGATCATGTCCAACCACCAGATTTCGACCAACCCCATTCATCTCGGCCTTGGCGCCACCGCGGAGGTCGAGCCGGAGTTCACCGGCGAGATGGAGTGGTACGGCGGCTACGGCGAGCGCCACAGCGGCGACGGAGCGGAGGGCCGCCTCGTCACGATGCATTCGTTCACCGAGTCGTGGGACGTGTGGGAGATGCACCCGGTCGGAGCCGAGGTCGTAATGTGCGTCGAGGGCACCGTGACCCTGATCCAGGAGATCGACGGTGCCGAGGTGCCCACCACCATCACCGGCGGCGAGTACGTGATCAATCCTCCAGGCGTGTGGCACACCGCCGACGTCGTCGATGGCGACATGCCCCGAGTGCTGTTCATCACCGCCGGCGCCGGAACCGAACACCGGACGCGCTGAACTCGCTGACTCGCTGACTCGCTGACTCGCTGACTCGCTGACTCGCTGACTCGCTGTGCGATGATGCAACGAGTCGCCGTCAGGGCGTCACTGCCGTCGGCGGGGCCCGCCAAAAGAACTCGAGTTGGATGTTGTCCGGATCGCGGAACGTGAGCATCGAGTTACGCGTGTATTCGAGCACCTTGACACCCGAGTGCTCGACGCCCATCTCGTCCAATCGAGCGGCCCACTCGAGGAGATCGGAACGTTGCGCAACGACGAATTCGAGATGGTCGAGACCCGTTCGGTGCTCGCTGAACTCATAACCGGGATTGTCCACGTGACCGACGAGGCAGAGCACGAACTCGCTTCTGGCCTCGACGAGGCAGATGTAGCGCATGCGGCCGTCATCGGAGGTGTGGTCGTACGTCTCTCGCATGCCCAGCAGGCGCGAGTACCAAGCGGCACTTCGTTCGGGGTCGCGAACTGAGAGGGTGATCTCGAGGCGACCGGTGATCGAAGGCATGGCGAAATCGTACGTCGTTCTCGAAAATCAGCGATCTACGAACGCTTGTTCCTGGATTGACTGTCACACCCCCTGCGTACTGTGATGAGTATGAGTTTGGCGGAGATCTCATCACCCACGAAGTGCCGACGGCGCTCGATCCGCGACGTCCGCGCCGCCGGCCTCGAAGCCGTCGAACTCCTCGCCGAAGCAGAACGAATCAGGGCCAGAGCGGTCGCACAACTCGTCGAGTTCCACGCCATCAACGGCCACATCACCGAGGGCTACCTCACCCCACAACGCCAGTTGATCGTCGGCGCACGAGTCGCCGACTCCGAAGCCAACAAGATCCTCCGACTCGTCCGCTTCTGCGAACAACACCCCCTTGTCGCCGACCAACTGGCCGCCGGCTTGATCACCGTCGAACACGCAGACGCCTTGATGAAACTCGCTCAGCACGTCGATCGTGGCGAATTCGCCGACGCACTCCCCGACCTCCTTGGCGCTGCGGCCGACGTGGAGTTATCGGTGTTCTGCGACCGGATCCGCACCTGGCGCTGGCGCATCCAACCAGAAGCCACCGACGAGGACCTCGACGCCGCGTTCGACCGGCGACACCTCACCACCCAAGACGGCCTGTTCGGCGGCATCAAAGGCAACTTCGAACTCGACGGCGCCGCAGCCGTCATCGTCAAAGCCGGCCTTCTCACTCCACCAGACCCCACCGACCGCATCGATGGCCCCCGCACCCTCGGACAACGCCAAGCAGATCGCCTCGTCGAACTCGCCGCCCTCGCTGGCCTGCTCGACGACGACATGGCCACCGCAGAACCAGACGACGGCGAACCTGCCGGTGCTCGGCAGACGTCGCGACCCACGGTCGATGTGATCATTGATCTGCCCACTCTGCTCGGTCTGGAGTTCAGCCTCGACGACCACCGGACAGAGGCCGGTGACGTGGACTGGGAATCGATTCGAGGCTCCTTCGCCTTGACCGGGCCGGCTCCACGCAGGGTGCTGCAGCAGTTCTTCTGTGATGCGTCATGGCGGACCCTCATCACCTCCGGCGGCTCCATCGTTCTCGACTACACCCACGCCAAACCCGAAGTGAACCGTTCCCAACGGCGTGCCGTCCAACGTCGCGATCGGCACTGCCAATTCGCCAGCTGTGACCGCCATTGGACATGGTGTGATGTGCATCATCTTCGGTCCAAGGAAGATGGCGGCTGGGACCTGTTCGACAACCTCACTCTCCTGTGCAGAAGACATCACGCGATGGTGCATCAGCAGGGCTGGCAGTTGTGGCGCGACACAGACGGACGAATACAAACCGCCACCTCCTGAGCTCTCACACCAGAGACTCGGGGGGTGGTGGAGCCCGAAGCGAAGGGCACAGACCCGAACCATCGCGGTTCGGGTCTCCACCACGCCCCAAGCATTGCAAGGCTGGAGGGTCCATGCTCCAGGGGCCTAGCATCGCCGCATGGCCCGTCTCGACCGAGTGATCACGTCCGGCATCTTCTCCCTCGACGGTGGTGACTTCGAGGTCGACAACAACGTGTGGATTATCGGCGACGATCGTGAGGCGATCGTCATCGACGCCGCCCACGACCACCGGGCGATCCTCGAGGGGCTCGGTGGGCGCACACTTCGAGCGATCGTGTCGACCCACGGCCACAACGATCACATCAACGCTGCCGCCGACCTGGCAGACGAGACCGGGGCCCCGATCCTGCTCCATCCGGACGACGCCATGCTCTGGGAGGTGGTCTACCCGGATCGCCGCATCGACGACTCGCTCGCCGACGGCCAGATCATCGAGGTCGGCGGTGCCGAGCTCACGGTCATCCACACTCCCGGCCACTCTCCCGGCGGCTGCTGTCTGCATCTGCCATCCGACGGCCTGCTCTTCAGCGGCGACACGTTGTTCAACGGGGGCCCGGGCGCAACCGGACGGAGTTTCTCCAGCTACGACGTCATCCTGGATTCGATCGAGCACAAACTGTTCACCCTTCCGGACCACACCACGGTGCACACCGGTCACGGTGACTCGACCGTCATCGGCACCGAGGCAGCCAACCTCGCCGACTGGCGAGCGAAGCAAGACTGACTCGGCGGTGCCCGGGCGCTCGCTCGTCCCTTCCGGGCTCGTCTTTTCGCGGGGCGACGCAATCACCCTTGCCTTCACCTATTTCACCGCCGGCCTCGCCGTGTCGGTGCTACACGTCACCCAGGGCACCGACCCCTTGGTCGTCGTGGCCGCGGCGTTCATCGTGAACTCGGCGACGTCGACGCTCGCATTCGCCGCCGTCGCCACGACCGGTGGATCGACGGTGGCCGGTGTGTTGAGCGGTTGGCTGGTCGCCACCCGCTTCGGCTTGTTCACTGCCGCGCTGGCCCCGCGTTTGTGGCCGGAGCGATGGCGACGAGCGGCGGCCTCGCACCTCGGCTTCGACCCGAGCGTGACATTGGCACTGCGGGAGCAGTCCGACGAAGACACCCGCCGAGCGTTTCTCGCCGCCGGCCTCTGGCTCTGCATTCCTTGGTGGACCTCCGCGGTCGTCGGCGTGTTGATCGCTGAGCACCTCGGCGACACCGACGCACTCGGCATCGACGTCGTTCTGCCGGCACTACTCCTCGCCATCGTTTGGCCCCAGCTCCGAGAGTGGAGCGGCCAGATCGTCGCCGGTGCCGCTGCCCTGATCGCCCTGACACTGGTCGGCTTCACCCCCGGAGGAGTCCCCGAACTCCTCGCCGGTGGGGCCGCCGTTCTCGCCATGTGGGAACGGCGAACGAACACGACGGAGGTGCCTCCGTGTTGACCTGGGCCGTGGTGGGACTGCTGGCGATCGGCGTGTACGGACAGCGGGCGATCGGCGCGACGTCGGTCGATACGAGCATGCTCGATGCGAGGCGACAACGGGTGCTCGCCGCGCTGCCGCTGGCCATCGTCGCTGCGGTCATCGTCCTCCAGACAGTCACGACGGACCGGGCCCTGGCCATCGATGCCCGCCTCGCCGGCCTCTGCGTCGCAGGGCTCTGCGCGTGGCGCCGACTTCCGCTGCTCGTGACCGTGCTGGCCGCGGCCGCTGCGACCGCTGCGGTTCGGGCGCTGACCTAGGTCGTCCGAACCATTCCCGGGATTTGTTGTCGTCCGTGTCATCGTTTTCGGGCCCCCGTTCCTCAATGGGGTGTGACGATGACGAGATCGGATGAACAGAGGATGGGCGAGACCACCGAGGCCAACCACACACCCGGGTCAGAGACCTTCGAGGATCTGGTGGCCGACTTTCGGCCACAACTCGTGACGTACGGCCGGTCGATCGATCCCCGAGGCGCGGAAGATGCCGTTCAGGATGCATTCGAGGCCCTCCGCAAACGACAGGATCGACCGCCCCCGGTCGAGAACCCAAGGGGTTACCTCGTCCGCATCGTGCAGCGGGCTCAGCGTCGCCCGCTGCTCTTGGCCCGGTTCCTTCCGCCGCCGGCAGCGGTGACCGACCACTACCGAGATCCTGATCTCGCCAAAGCGCTGGCGAAACTCCCCGACCGACAGAGGGACTGTCTTGCTCTCCGCTACGGCCAAGACCAGAAACTCGCCGACATCGCCGAGCTGCTCGGCATCACCGAGGGATCGGTGAAGCAGCACATCGCTCGTGGACTGGCCACGCTGCGGACCCGACTGGAGACCCACGATGCTTGACCTCGAAGACCGCCTCACGCGCCACTACACCGATGTGGCCACCGCTCACTCGCTTCACCGGGCCCCATCCATGGCACCCCGATTCGCCTTCGCCGGCCTGATCGTGGCCCTGATCGCCGGTGCGGCTTACTTGTCGTTTGCCGGCACGTCCGGCGATGAGCTCATCGCCGGACCCGGACCAGGTGATGCCGAGAACAACACCATCGATCCTGAGCTGCTCCGCCTGCTCGAGCGAGCCCCCCTCGAGGACCAGATCGCATTCACGTACCTCGACATCACGGTCGCACGGCAGGGCGAGGTCGAAGAGATGGATGTCGACGGCACGACGCTCTCCTCGCCTTCCGCCCTCAACTGGGCTCCCAACCTGCCGTCGGAGATCATCACGGCAATCCGGTTCCCCGCCGAGCACGAAGCCACCTTCGGGTACCGATTCGAAGACATCGATCGAGCAGTGAATCTCTCTCCTTTCAACGGCCGCTCGACAAGTTTTCTCGTACTCGACAGTGACTCCTCGGCCGTTCTCGATCGTGCCGCCGCTCCGGCCTGGGCCGGGCAAGACATCCGCTCCCAGGAGGGTTCGTTCGATATTCGTGATTGGGGAGACGAGACATCGATGTCCGACAGCTCGAACGTCCGACCCCTTGGGGAAACGGGTCAGCTCACGGCGTTCGACGGCAACGTGCTTCTCCATACCCTCAACCGAGACCGACTCGAGCCGATTCTTGCTGTCGACGACGGCGCGCCGACCCTGGCAGAACAGCCACAGCTGATGGCGGGTCTCGAGTTGCTCGACTTCAGGGACTCGCTCGGCCTCACCGCCCTGATCGATACCGACGGCTCGGTCATGTTCGAGGGTGAGGCCGTAATCGCAGTCCCGACACTTCGCATCGTCGAGACGTCACTCGACGGGTCGAGCCGAGTTGTCTTCGGGTTCCTCCCGGGAACCGATACCGACGCCGCCGAAGCCGGCCTTCGCAACGCAATCGGTTCGGCAGTCGAGTTCGCGACAAATTTGCCCACCATGAACGTCGTTTCCGTCCGCCAGACGGGAGGCCTCATCGTGATCGACTTCGAACCACAGGAGGGCGACGAACTGGGTCTGATCAACGGAGAACTTGTTCGGTTCACCATCAACCTGTTCGTCGAACACCAGGAGATCCTCTCGTAGAGGCGCGGGCAAGTGGGAACGGGCTGGGGCCCGGCCACTACAGTCGCTGGATGCCGATCGAGCCAGACTTCCTCCGTTTCGACACGCTGAGCCTGCACGCAGGTCAGCGGCCCGACCCCACCACGGGGGCCAGGGCGGTGCCGATCTACTTCACCACCAGTTACACGTTCCCCGACACCGACGAAGCGGCCGCTCTGTTCAATCTCGAATCGCCGGGCCACATCTACAGCAGGATCTCGAACCCGACGGTAGCCGTGCTCGAGGAACGACTGGCCGCCCTCGAAGGCGGTGTCGGCGCGGTCGCCACGGCGAGCGGCACCGCGGCGCTCCACCTCGCCATCGCCACGCTGCTGAGCGCCGGCGACCACGTCGTTGCATCGAAGAACATGTACGGCGGCTCGATCAACATGCTCACCCACACGATGCCTCGCTTCGGCATCACCACGACCTTCGTCGACCCGCGCGACCACGACGCCTGGGCGGATGCCATCCAGCCGAACACCAAAGTCCTGTTCGCGGAGACACTCGGCAATCCGGGCATAGAGGTCCTCAACATCTCGGCCGTAGCCGACATCGCCCATGCGAACGGCCTTCCCCTGCTCGTCGATTCGACGTTCAGCACGCCATACCTGATACGTCCGATCGAGCACGGCGCCGACATCGTGATGCATTCGGTCACGAAGTTCCTCGGTGGGCACGGCGTGGCCCTCGGCGGGGCGCTCGTCGACGGCGGCCGATTCGACTGGGAAGCCTCGGGCAAGTTCCCGACGTTGACCGAGCCGTACGCCGGTTACCACGGGATCGTGTTCACCGAGGAGTTCGGACCGGCCGCGATGGGCATGCGGGCGCGGGCCGAGGGACTTCGCGACTTCGGCGCATCGATGAGCCCGGCCAACGCATTCCAACTCCTCCAGGGAGTCGAGACCCTGCCACTCCGGATGCAGCGGCACGTGAGCAACACCGATGCCGTGGTCGACGCGCTCGTTGCGAACGACGCCGTCAGCTGGGTGAAACACCCGAGGGTCGCCGACCACCCAGACCACGAAATGGCCAAGACCCTGTACCCGAAGGGATGCGGCGCCATCCTCAGCTTCGGGGTGAAGGGCGGACGAGCTGCGGGACGGAAGTTCATCGAGTCGGTGCAGCTCGCGTCGCATCTGGCGAACGTCGGCGACGCAAAGACGCTCGTCATTCACCCGGGGAGCACCACGCACGGTCAGATGAGCCCGACGGAGATGGAAGCGTCCGGTATCAGCGAAGACCTGATCAGACTCTCGGTCGGTCTCGAAGATCCAGCCGACATCATCGAAGATCTCGAACGAGCCCTGAAGTCGAGCCAGCGGTGATCATCGAGGTCGGATCGCGATCGATCCACGCGGCAACCGGCGGAGTCGATCCCTCACCGGAGGATCCCGTTGTTCTGCTCCTGCACGGCGCAGGCATGGACGGCACGATCTGGCAGCTCCAGACCCGCTACCTCGCCCACCGAGGGCTCCAAGCCATCGCCGTCGATCTCCCAGGGCACGGCCGCTCAGAGGGGCCACCACTCGAGTCGATCGAGGCTATGGGGGCGTTCGTCATCGACCTCATGGATGCAGCCGGCTGGCACAACGCTCATCTCGTCGGGCACTCGATGGGATCCTTCGTCGCGCTGGAGGCGGCGGCCGCCCTGGGCGATCGCTGCAGCTCCATCACGCTCATGGGCGCCGCCCTCGCCATGCCCGTGCACCCACAGCTGATCAGCGATGCCGAGGCCGACCTTCCCGCGGCGGCAGCACTCATGGCGGCTTGGGGCCACGCCAAGCCGGCACACATTGGCCAGAACCCCACGCCCGGAATGTGGATGACCGGAGGGGCACGAGCGTTGGTCGAGCGCAGTGATCGAGGCGTCCTCGCCACCGACTTCCGAGCGTGCGCTGCATACGAACGTGCCACGGACGCCGTCGCTGCCATCCGCGGGCCGAGCACTGTCATCATTGGATCCGGCGACAAGATGACGCCTCCCAAAGCCGGCAGAGCGCTCGCCGCGTTGTTCACCGATCCCACCATCATCGAGCTCGACGCCACCGGCCATTCGATGATGACCGAAGCCCCCCGAGCGGTTCGGTCGGCCATTCTCGATGCGGTGTGCGCCACAGGCGCCTGATCGAGGCCCAGACCAGGTGGAACGGCCCATACGACCGGGGGAATCCGCTCTTCTACCTGCTGTGCTGATCGCACATTCTTGAGGACATGGTTCTTCGCCGCCGCCTTCTCGGGGTCCCCATCGTCCTGTTGGCTCTGGGATCTCTCGTCGTATCGCCGGCTGGAGCGAGCGTCGACGAACGGCCGACCGCCGGAGCCTCGACCTCTGACAGACCCGCTGCACGACGAGTGACAGATGAGGCGCTGTTGGAACGGCCGTCTTGGACCGACACGGCATGTCCAGAGATGACCGACTCGATCACTCGTCTGTACAACGCCTACTTCAACCGTCAGCCCGAGCAGAGCGGTTTCGAGTTCTGGGTCCGATCCTTCAGCCAGGACGGCTGGAACCTGGATCGTATGTCCGAGCAGTTCTCGAGCTCGGACGAGTTCGTCGACACCTATGGCGCCCTCGACGACGCCACCTACATCGAACTGATCTATCGCAACATCCATGACCGTGCGCCGGACGACAGCGGCCACCAGTTCTGGACCGACGAACTCGAGTCCGGGCGCATGTCGCGGGGTCGGGTCATGGTGTTCTTCAGCGAATCGGAGGAGTTCGTCAGCAGCACTCAGACCGTGCTGCCCCTGGCCGGGTACCTCGGTTGGTATCCCGTCGGCACCACGTGGTCGTGCGGATCGGGCGCGGCCACCGTGCAGATGAAGCCTGGGATCAGCTACTCCGACCTCTTCTTCGAGAACCGCTCTCCCCTCTCGGAGCAGTACACGATCACGTCGTACGACCCGGACTTCGCCTTCCCGCAGGTCGACGTCGAGGAGGTGATCCCCTCCGGCTACTACCACTACTACGACAACATCGTCTTCTCGTCGGACTTCGGCTACCTCGAGTTCGCCCTGAGCGACGATGTCTGGTGGATCGTTGTGGACTCGCCGACCCCGATGGTCGAAGGCCGGGCCGGTTGGTTCGACTGACCTTTCCGTTTGGAGCGCGTCAGGCCTCGGGTGGAACCTCGTGGTACTCGCCGTCGAGGCCGAGGTAGGTCGTTCCATCGGACCCGTAGAAGGTCGAACCTGCGCTCGCGCGCAGCACCTCGAGCATCCGGGGAACATCACCACGCTCTGCCTCGATCTTCGCGATCACCCGTTCCGGTCCGATCGTGTCCAGCAGCTGGAATGGACCTTGGGCCCAGTTGAATCCCCAACGGATCGCACGATCGATGTTGACGATGTCGTCTGAGATCTCTGGCACCAGGTCGGCGGCGTAACGAAGCGTGCCTCCGAAGACATGCCACGCCAGCTCGCCTTGCATCGAGTCATCGAACATGACGGCGCCGAGATCAGCGGGCACACCCTCGAGATCGGGGGCGACTGCCTCGCGCCACCCGAGCTCGTGCAGGTCGAACGTCTCGCGACGTTTCTCGCCGTCGTCGAGCTTCACAACACGGCCGAAACCGCCGATCTCTCGAGCCTTGCGCCCCAGCTGGCCACGCTCGAGCATCTTCTGCTCGATCTCGGGAAACTCGGTGTAGGCCCGACCGATGTCGTCGGCGGGCAGGTTGACGGCCAGGTTCTTCCCGACCAGATCCATAACGTCCAGCCCGATCAGATCGATCAGTCCGTAGAGACCTGTCGGGGGAAGGCCAACCGGCTTGCCCAGGACCGCATCGATCGTCTCCTGCTTCATCCCGTTCATGAGAAATGGCTTGGCCAGGTGCAGGCCGGACAGCATGAAGAAGCAGCCGATGCGGTTGCCGATGAAGTTCACGGTGTCCTTGGCGTGGACCACTCCCTTGCCCAGCTTGGCGGAACCGAAGTCGGCGAACGCAGCGATGACCTCGTCATCGGTGTCCTCACCGGGGACCAGCTCGAACAGTTTCATGACCTTCACCGGATTGAAGAAGTGGGTGATGGCGATGTCGGCTCGAAGACGATCGGGCAGGTCGGCGCTGATGTCGCTGAGAGGGATGCCAGAGGTGTTGGAGCTGATCACGGACCCGTCCTTGCGGAGCGGCTCGACCTTCTCGAACAGCTCCCGCTTCGTGCCCAGGTCCTCGACGATGGCCTCGCAGATCCAGTCGTAATCGGCGATCTTGGCGAGGTCGCTGTCGAACGTACCCGTCTCGACGAGGTGGCGATCGGCCTCGTCGACGACGGACAGCCCGCGCTGCACCGCCTCGTCGGAAACGTCGAGCATCAGCACACGACAGCCGGCAGCAGCGCTTGCCGCGGCGATACCGGAGCCCATGGTGCCGCACCCGAGGACGGCGACGGATTCGATGTTTCGGCTCATGAGATCTCCCTGACGGCGCACACGCCCGCGGTGTTGTTCGACGGCCGACAGTCTGCCCGCATCCATCTCAACTGCCAGCGTCACGCGTACCCAGGGGTACGCGTGACGCTGGCAGTTGGGGTCAGGCGGGTGCCATCTTGGCGAGCATGTGATCGAGAACGCGTCCGTGGCTCGGGGGCCCAACATCAACCTTCGTTGGCCGCTCACCTGGAGCAGGGCGTGCACACGGGCACGTATTGCGTCTACACCCCAGACCCGATTGCGCCGCTCCGATGGGAGATCTGACCGATCTTGGGCGACGATGAGGAGATGACCGCCGAGTACGCCCATCCCTACCCGAGTCCTGAGGCTCTCGCCAAGCACCCGTTCGAACTGCTCGACTTCACTCGGCACGATAATGGCGCGATGCGTGAACGGGCCGACGAGTTCTTCGCCGAAATGGATCGCCGCCGCAGCGTCCGCATGCTGTCTGATGAGCCGGTGCCCATCGATCTGATCGAAACTGCGATCCGAACGGCGTCGACAGCTCCATCGGGGGCGCATCTGCAGCCCTGGCGTTTCGTGGTGGTCGGCGATCCGGCCGTGAAATCACAGATCCGAGCTGCGGCCGAGGAAGAGGAGCGGGTCAACTACCTCGAGAACCGCATGAACGAGCAATGGCAGTCTGCGCTGGCCCCGCTCGGAACCGACCATCACAAGGAGTTCCTCGAGTTCGCTCCCTGGATCGTCGTGCTGTTCGAAGAGCGCTTCCGCCTCGATTCGGACGGGACCAAGCGCAACAACTACTACGTGAAGGAGAGCTGCGGCATCGCTGCCGGTTTGTTCATCGCCGCGCTCCACCACGCAGGATTGGCAACCCTGACCCACACCCCGTCCCCGATGGCCTTCCTCACCAAGCTGCTCGGCCGACCGAGCAACGAGCGACCATTCGTTCTGTTCCCGGTCGGACTTCCGCTCGACGGGGTCCTGGTGCCGTCATTGGAACGCAAGCCGCTCGATGAGGTGATGACCCTGATCGACGAACCGGCGTCGTCAGCGCGACAGCTGTGACGCGCCGTCACGACGGATACCGGGCGGATCCGCGGTCGCGGGACCGCAGCCGATCAGGATGACCCGATGCGCAACGACACAGCCAGCGAACACACCACCCAAAGGCTCGTCCTGCTTGCGGTTCGGGCCGCGTTGGTGGTGTCGCTGGCCGTCTCGGTCGCGTTTCCCAACTGGGAACAGTTCGACGGCAAAGGCATGGCGTTCCGGGCGCCGTTCTACCTCCTACCAACGATCGTCGTTCCGATCGTCTGGCGACTCAGGGGCTCACACCAGCCATACCCGTATCTGGTCGATGCTCTCGTCGTTGCTCCGTTCCTCTTCGACACGCTCGGCAACGTCTTCAACTTCTACAACAACTACGACCGCACCGACGACGTCCTCCACTTCCTGAACTGGGTCCTGCTGATGGCCGGCGTCACCCTCGGCTTCGCCAGGACCGGCATCGGCCGGCTCAACGCCTGGACCCTCAGCTGGGGCCTTGGCGGTCTCGCCATCATCTGGTGGGAAACGGCCGAGTTCCTCGTCCAGGAGATGGGAACGGCCGGCCTGAACCTGACCTACGAGGACACCATCGGCGACCTCATCCTGTCCAGCACCGGAGGTGCCGTCGGCGCGGCTCTGGCCATCGCTCTCGCCTGGCCTAGGGTCAGCGAAATGGAGCCGCATCATGCCTGACATCTTCAGTCTCTCGTCCGACGTCGTCGACCGCCTGGCCGAACTACACCCCGAGCTGTCGACCGCACTCGGACTCCCCGGCAAGGATCACCTCTGGAGTGACCGAAGCCCGGCCGGATTCGATGCCGATCGTTCGTTCTGGACCGACGTGCTCGAACGAGCACGAGCGTGCGACGTCGATTCGCGCGCCGAGGGCGTCGCCAAGGCGGTGCTGATCGCCGAGGCCGAACGAGAGCTCGGCTCCATCGCGCTCGAGCGCCATCTCAGCGACCTGAACAACATCGCTTCGCCGTGGCACGAACTTCGCGACCTCTTCGACTCCATGCCAGATGACACCGTCGAGTCATGGCAGAACATCATCCAACGGTTGCGCACGATCGATCAGCCGCTCGATGGCTACTCGGCGCCAAGCCGTCACTGCGATCGAGCAGGGACGAGTCGCCGCTGGCAGCGAGAGCGGATTCGATGTGCTCGTCGAACGCTTCGCCTGCGCCCGCGCTGAGAACCCAGCCCTTGGCGATGAGCTGTTGGCCGATCTCGATGCCTCCATCGGCCATGCCAAGGTCGCGTATGCATCGGCAACCGATTGGCTCGCCCAGCACTACCTGCCAAAAGCTCCCGAGAGCGACAGCGTCGGCCGCGCTCGCTACGTCGCCTCGGCCGAGCAGTTCCTCGGCGAGTCGATCGATCCCGAGGCCCTCTACGACTGGGGTTGGTCCGAGCTCGCCAGGCTCGCCGAACGCCTGGTCGAGCTGTGTGGTCGCATCGACCCGCAGGCGTCTCCGGCCACCGTCGTGGAACGGTTGAAGACCGACCCCGCCTTCGGCGCCTCGGGTCAGGATGCCTTCATCGACATCATGCAGAACCGACAACAGCAGGCACTTGAAGCGCTGGACGGCAGCCACTTCGACGTCCCGCCGCCTGTTCGCCAGATCTTGGTCAAGGCGGCACCGCCCGGGGGTGCGCTCGCCCCGTACTACCTGCCACCCTCCGAGGACTTCAGCCGCCCTGGTTGCGTCTGGTACCCGATCGGAGACCGAACGTTCTTCCCCCTGTACGACGAAGTCACGACGGCCTACCACGAGGGCTTCCCCGGCCATCATCTCCAGGTGGGTTGGCAGGCCGCCATGGGCGAGGAACTCTCCCGATTCCACCGTTTGCTCGTGTGGTACCCCGGATCGGGCGAAGGCTGGGCGCTCTACGCCGAACACTTGATGGGTGAGCTGGGATTCCTCGAAGAGGTGGCCCACGAGATCGGTCTCGTCACATCGCAACTGTTCCGGTCGGCGCGCGTCGTCATCGACATCGAGTGGCACTGCGAACTCTCCATCCCAGGCGATCAGTCGTTCCATCCGGGCGAAACGTGGTCGTTCGATCTCGCCACCGAACTCTTGCGAGACGTGGCATTCATCGAAGCGTCGTTCGCCGACTCGGAGGCGACTCGATACGCCGGCTGGCCCGGGCAGGCCATCAGCTACAAAGTTGGCGAGAAGGCGATTTTGGATCTCCGCGACGAGCTGTCGCTGGAAGACGACTTCGACACGAAGCGTTTCCACGCCGACCTCTTGTCGGTCGGCTCGATCGGCCTGGACCTCATGCGGGAACTGGTCCGCTCGGCCTGAGGAACTTCACAGCGCGACGAACATCGCCTTCGCCTCGACCATCGGCTTGCCGTCCGCACCGATGATGGCGCCGCGCACCCGCACCATCCGTCCGCGAGCGCTGTCGTGTTCCGCCCACAGCTCGTATGGCCCGCCATCGAGCGGGACCGGCCGCGGGTAGCGCAGATCGAGCGTTCCGGTGACCACGCGCACACCGCCGAGGGCGGACGATGCCGTCCTGGCACAAAGATGATCGAGCACCGTCGCAGCCATGCCGCCGTGGAGCCACCCCGGATTCCCGCGATGCTCAGGCTGGGGTGCAAACGATCCGGACGCGATCCCGTTCGTCACGGTGATGGTCGGGTGAAGGGCGGCAAAGACACGCGAGAGTTCGTCCACGACGGGAGCGTACGGGCCACCGCGCACCGCTCGGCCTGCCGGATCTGGGCGTGGCACACTCTGGCGAGTTCGACGTGCTCCAATGAGCCGGTGCAGCGACCGTCCCCCGCCGACATCATCCGGCTTCTCCTCATCGTCCTCGGCTGCGCGTTCCTCGCGGCCGCCTGCAGTCTGTTGCCGGACGACGACGCTGCTCCGAGTGACCAGGAGTCGGACCTCGCCGCTGACGTCTCGACGACCACCGTTCGTCCATCGACCACCACGACCGTCGAGACCGCCAGCCCGCGGGCCGGTGGTGCCGGCGTCGGAGACCCGCTGTTCCCCGGTCTTGGGAACACGGGATACGACGTCCAGCACTATGACATCGCCATCGACGTGTCCGGTGACGAGTTCCGTGCAGAAGCGAACCTCGAACTGATCCCGGAGGCACCGCTCACGTCTTTCAACCTGGACTTGGTCTCGATGGTCGTCGATCGCGTCTTCGTCGACGGTGTCGAGGCACAGTTCGAGCGGGACGGGCGCGAGCTGATCATCACTCCGGCGACCACGCTCCCCCAGGGCGAGGTTCGTACGGTCAAGGTGGAGTACCGGGGCACCCCCGATCCGATCGCCGACCCCTCCGGGCCGATCGCTCTCGGCTGGCACACCGAGGAGTGGGGCACTTACGTCGCCGCTGAACCGCTGGGGGCGGCGACCTGGTTCCCGGCAAACGATCACCCCACCGACAAGGCGACCTTCGTCATCCGCATCACCGTGCCAGAGGGTCGCGTCGCCGCCGGGCCGGGCGTGCTGATCTCGGAGACGACGACCGCTACTCGCACCACATTCGTCTGGGCATCGGCTGATCCCATGGCCACCTACAGCGCATCGGTCGTCACCGGCGACTTCGCCATCATCACCAACAGCGAGGCTGACGGTCCCGTTATCCGCAACGTCCTCCCCACGGAACGAGCGAGTCAGCTCCTTCCCGCGCTGGCGTCGACCGGCGAGATACTCGCCGTGTTCGAGCAGATCTTCGGCCCATATCCATTCGAGTCGTATGGCGTCGTCGCCATCCCCGAACCCCTGACGTTCGCGCTCGAGAACCAGACACTCAGCCTGTTTGACACCGAGTTCTTGACCCTTCGGCGGCGGACCGTCGAGAACGTGCTCGCTCACGAACTCGCCCACCAGTGGTTCGGTAACGACGTCTCCCCTGCGACCTGGGCCGACATCTGGCTCAACGAGGGCTTTGCCTCGTGGGCAGATCACTACTGGACCGAGCTCGACGGAGGCACGACGTTCGACGAACGGGCCGAGAGCGCCGCAGCGCTCGAGCTCAGGCCGCCGACCGAGGTCGCACCGGCCACCATGTTCGATTCAGCCGTGTACTTGCGAGGGGCGTTGACACTGGAGGCGCTCCGCCGCCAGATCGGCGACGACCGCTTCTTCCAACTGCTCCAGGCGTGGACGGTGACTTATGGCGGGGGTGCGGCATCCACCGATGACTTCCTCGATCTGGTCAGACGACGCGAGGGCGCCACCGCTGTCGACACCGTCGAGATGTGGCTGTTCGATCGCGAGATGCCGACGTTGACACCCGCCGAGTGAAGTCCGGGTCTCTCCGATGAATCAGAAGCCGCGAGTAGGGGTCTATCCCGGATCGTTCAACCCGCCGACCATCGCCCATCTCGAGTTGAGCGACGCCGCTCGCCGACAACACCGCCTCGACCGGATGGTGTGGTCCGTCAGCCGGGTTGCGCTGGCAAAGGAGCACGTCGACCATCCGCGGTTCGTCGACCGGGTCGAGGTGCTCGAGCACGTGGCGTCAGAGCACGAGTGGCTCGACGTCCAGATCACGGATGCGCAGTTGCTGGTGGAGGTCGCACGTGGCTTCGACCTGCTGGTGATGGGCGCCGACAAATGGGTCCAGATCAACGAGCTGCACTGGTACGGGAGCGAGCAAGCACGAGACGCCGCGATCGCCGACCTCCCTCCGATCGCCGTCGCGCCTCGTCCGCCTCACGAGGTGCCGCCAGGCCTCGCCCTCGAGATCGACGACCGCCTCGGCTCTGTGTCGAGCAGCAACGCTCGATCGGGCGAGATCGGCGTGATGTTGCCAGCCGCTGTGGCGTTCGCCGAACGTACTGGTGCGTGGCTCGATCCCGACCGCTACGACCGCTGGCTGGCCTCGACCCGGCCTCCGATGGCCCCCTGATCGGTGCCTGGGGTCCGCCAGACCACGCGGTCAGCCTGGGCCCTCGGCCCGGATGCGATCGACTTCGGTCATGGCCTCGCGGAGGCGCCCGATCCACTCGCTCTGGTGGTGGGCGACCTGTGAGACACACCACGCCATGGCCTCGGATCGGCTCCGAGCGACCCCGGTGTCGATGAGGGTGTCCAACACCTCACGTTCATCAAAACGGAGTCGGGTCATCACCGGGACCGAGGCGTTGGTGAAGGTCGACTCGACGGGCCCACAGGCAGCCGCCCACGACACGTGCCGTTGCCAGCGGAACTGCGCTGTTTCGGCGATCTTCATACGGGCCTTCCGTGTGTCTTCCCGAAAGGCCGACACGCGGGCCTGCGCCGCCAAGCGACCGGCATCCTTTCCTTCTGGGACGTTCGCCGGGGTGGCGAGCGTTCCGGTCACGATGATCTCGTCACGGTCCGCTCGGACCGACATCGGTGTCTCGAACCAGCCGTCGGGAACCACGCCGGCGAACCAGGCGGCGACCTCGTCGAGATCGCATGGGGGGCGCTCAGCCATTGTGTGACTCCTGTCGCAGGATCGAGGGGAACAGGCGTTGCCGCCTGTGCGTTTGCGTATATTACATGTAATTCTGTAATTCGCACTTCTCCTCACGTTCCCGCAAGGACACCGCACACGAAAGCTGGATTCGCACATGAGCGATGCTTCCACCCGTCCACCCCAGTCATCCGACGCCACGACAACCTCGCGCTCGGAGACACCGGTCTCGGAGACCCCGCACTTCGAGACACTGCCCGTCCTTCCCCTTCCCGACGGTGTGGTGTTGCCAGAGATGGTGATCACCGTCGCCATCCAGTCAGACGAGGCTGGCGCGGCGATCGCTGCGGCTCGCACCGACCGCCTCCTGATGGTGCCGAAGATCTCCACCTCCGACGGTGCAGATCGCTACGCCCGCGTCGGCGTGGTCGGTCGAATCGAGGATCGCGGCGAGTTACCGGACGGCACTCCGGCCATCACGGTGCGCGCACTGCACCGAGCAAGAGTCGGTGCCGGTGTGATCGGTGCCAGCGCTGGGTTGTGGGTCGAAGCAGAGCATCTGGTCGACCCCGAACCCACCGCCGACCAAGAGACCGCAGCGGTCGGCTATCGCGCGGCCGCTGCCAACTTGCTCGACAAGATCGGCGGCCGAGGCATGACAGGAGCGCTTCGCGACATCGAGCATCCTGGCGCCCTCGCCGACTCGATCGCCTACTGGCCGGAACTGTCCTTGGACCGGCGAGTCGAACTCCTCGAGGCCGTCGACGTCGATCATCGGCTGGCACTGGCCACGTCGTGGATCAAGGAGACGCTGGCCGATCTCGCCCTCCGTGAGAAAATCGCCAAAGAGGTCGGGGAAGACCTGGAGAAGGGCCAGCGGGAGGCCCTGCTTCGGCGTCAGCTCTCGGCGATCCACGATGAGCTGGGGGACGGCGGCGGCGACGCCATTGCCGGATACCGGTCAAGACTGGCAGCCCTGACCGATGCCGAGGCCATCACCGAAGCCATCGCAACCGACGTCGAACGCGAGATCGGTCGCCTCGAGCGAACCGGCGGGGAGTCGATGGAAGCGAACTGGATCCGCACCTGGCTCGACACGGTGTTCGAACTGCCCTTCGACCAGCGATCAGACGCACCGATCGACCTGCAGGCGGCACGAGCGATCCTCGACGATGACCACACCGGCCTCGAAGATGTGAAGGACCGCCTCATCGAGTACCTCGCAGTACGCAAGCTGCGTGCCGAGCGTGCGGAGCAGGAACGCGTTCCCGAGCGCACACCGCCCACCCGGCGCAGCGGTGCGATCCTGGCGCTCGTCGGTCCCCCTGGTGTCGGCAAGACCTCCCTCGGTGAATCAGTGGCCCACGCCTTGGGCCGGTCGTTCGTCCGGGTCGCTCTCGGTGGCATCAGGGATGAGGCCGAGATCAGGGGACATCGCCGCACCTACGTCGGCGCTCGCCCCGGCCGGCTGGTTCGTGCGCTCCACGAGGCCGGGACGATGAACCCCGTCGTCCTGCTCGACGAGATCGACAAGGTCAGCGGCGGATACCAGGGCGATCCGTCCGCGGCGCTGCTCGAGGTGCTCGATCCAGCCCAGAATCACTCGTTCCGGGATCACTACCTCGAGTTCGAGCTCGATCTCTCCGACGTCGTCTTCCTCGCGACGGCGAACGTTCTCGACACGATCCCCGGCCCGCTGTTGGACCGCATGGAGATCATCAGACTCGATGGCTACACCGAGCGGGAGAAGGCGACCATCGCTCGACGCCACCTGCTTCCGAGATTGGTCGAACACAACGGCCTCGGCGACGGCGACGTGACCATCGAGGACGCCGCCATCGCCATGATCGCAGGCGACTACACACGGGAGGCCGGAGTCCGCAGTCTCGAACGGCTGCTCGACAAAGCCGTCCGCAAAGCCGCGACGAAGCTGGCCACTGGCGCCGCCGTGGTGCCTGTGGTGATCTCCGATGGTGACCTGCGCGACCTTCTCGGGCGTCCGATCCCGAGCGAGCCCATCGCGCAGCGGATCGACCGGCCCGGCATCGCAACAGGGCTCGCCGTCACTGGAGCCGGCGGCGACGTGCTGTTCGTCGAGACGGCCCTCGTCGACGGGGAGGGCGAGACCGTCCTCACCGGACAACTGGGTGATGTCATGAAGGAGTCGGCATCGATTGCCCGCTCGGTCGTCGGCGCAAACAGCGAACGATTCGGTGTGACACTTCCGGCCGGCAAGCGGCTGCACGTGCACTTTCCGGCCGGCGCCGTCCCGAAGGACGGGCCGTCAGCCGGTGTCACCATGACCACAGCCCTCGTCAGCCTGCTCTCCGGCCGAACCGTCAAACCAAACGTCGGCATGACGGGCGAACTGACGCTGCAGGGCCGAGTGCTCCCCATCGGCGGCGTGAAACAGAAGGTGCTCGCCGCCCATCGGGCCGGACTGACCGAGGTCATCCTCCCGGCTGCGAACGGTGACGACCTCGAGGACGTTCCCTCCGATGTGCTCGATCAGCTCACCGTGCATCTCGCCGAGGACATCGGCCAGGTCCTCGAATGGGCGTTGATGCCGGATGCGTGACGCGGACTCTCCTCGTCTCAGGAATCCGTCCGGCCGCCCCACACCTCGGTGAGGCGGTCAGGATCGTCGGTCTCGCGGCGCTGAGGCCGAGTTTCGGTGGCGGTGATCTTCTTCATCTCACCGGTCCGCAAGACGTCGGGGATCTTCCATTCTCGCCGGCTGCGCTCTATGCCCCTGATCGTGGCCACCTCGACGTTCACCGCGGCACCGATGAGCAGGACCTGCGCCGCGAGCCACACCCAGGTCAGCGCTAGCAGGGACGCACCGATGGCGCTGAGCACGCCGTTCCGGCCGCTGGCCACGTCGATGTACGACTGGTAACCAACCGTGAGGATCCACCAGAAGCTGGCGGCCACGATCGAGCCAGGGAGGTCCCAGCGCCACTTGGTCCGAATCGACGGTCCGTAGTGAAAGATCATCGAGGCCCAGGTCACCAGGATCAGCACGGCCACGACCGTGCGCAGGATCGACTCGATTGCCCCGTCGGGGAATCGCGACCAGACGAACAGCTCCAGGAGCACGATCGGCACCGAAACGAGGAGGCTGCCGAGTCCGAGGAAGAGAGCGACGATTCGGGTCGTGTACCAGGGGCGACTCTCGTCGACCTCGTACACGCCGTCGAGCGCGCGGATCATGCCGGCGAAACCACGACTGATCGTCCAGAGCGTCAACGCCACGGACACGGTCAAGAGGCCGAGTTCCTGCTGCGAGAACAGCTCGTTCACGGCATTTGCGATGCCGGGTGCGTCGCTGGTGAAGACCCGCTCGACGAAGCCAGTGATGTCGTCCTCGATCTCCGCGGAAAGGCTTCGTCCGAGGAAGGAGTCGAGCACACCGAGCGCCGACACCATGGCCAGGATCACGGCCGGGAGCGAGAGCAGGATCCAGAAGGTGACCCCGGCAGCGAGGTCACCGATGCCGCCGAAGTACCAACGCTTCGCGACATCGAACACAAAGGTCCAGCCGGTGCGGAGCCAGTTGATCGGATTGGTCACCGGTACAGGGTATTGACCGTCGGGCCTTCGACCGAGGACGGGTACGGTCGAGCTTCATGAGCGGCAACGATTCCGGCCACCGCAGCACCCCCGCCGGTGAGGCATTCCTGGTCAACCCGCGGGGCGGTGTGAAGGGTCCGGGTGTGCTTCTGCTGCACTCGTGGTGGGGTCTGACCGAGGAGGTCAAGGACCTCGCCGAACGGATCGCCGACGAGGGGTACACCGTTGTGGCACCGGACCTACTGGGTGGCCGACGACCCACGACGGTCGAGGAGGGCGAGGCCGCATTGGCCGAAGTGAGCCCGGACGACATCTCGGGCATCGTGCTGGCGTCCGCGCATGCGTTGCGAGCGGTGGCTGAGGATCCGACTGCGCCGATCGGCGTGATCGGATTGTCGATGGGCGGCTCGATGGCGCTCTGGTTGGCGGCCAGGCTGCCGGAGTCGGTTGCTGCGGTGGTCACGTTCTACGGGGCGCAATCCATCGACTTCGACGACGCGACAGCGACCTTCATGGGGCATTTCGGCGACGCTGATCATCTGGTCTCTGAGGAGGACCGGGTGGTGACCGAGTCGTTCATACGGTTGGGCGAGAACGACACCGAGTTCCACGTCTATGAAAAGGCCGGGCACTGGTTCTTCGAGCCGGGCCAGCATCACGATTCCGATGCCGCCGACCTGGCGTGGTCGAGAACGATCGACTTCCTGAAACAATCCCTCAACCCGAGGTGATCACCCCCGGTTTTGTGGGGCTCAAACCCGAGGTTTGGGGCCCCCAAAAACGGGGGTCATAGCCTCGGGTTGAGGGACAGGTCGGAGGTCAGAGGTCAGACGAAGCGCTTCATGCGCTGGAGTTTCTGGATGCGTTCGACCCAACCTTGACCCTGCCGGGCACGGCGATCCAACTGGTCGATGGTCGCCTCCGCCACCTTCGACACACCCGACAGGCGATTCAGTTCGAAGTTCACTGCTGCGTGGGTCTTGCCCGTCAGGTCGACAAGAACGCGGGCGAGCTCGGCGTTCAGCTCTCGCAGCCGGTCTCGCTCCTTGCGGCCACGACGGTTGAGCCCAGCGGGCCCGGCGAGTGGGAGCAACGAGAGGTCGATCAGCAGCTGTGCATCACCGGCGGCCAGTTCCTCTTCGGCCGTCTCTGCATCCGGGTCGAAGTCGGGGTCGTCATCATCGGAGAAGATGTCGAGATCGGCCGGCAACCCATCGGCCGTTGCCGAGAGCACGGCGAACAACGACATCTGCTCGCCCTCGTCACGCAATGCGTCGAGTCCTTCGTTCTCCTGCTCCTCGAACCCGTCGGTCTCGGCATCGCTCTTCTTCACAAGGACATGACGGCGGGTCTCGGAGATCGCCGAGCCGAAATGGCGCAGCCGAGCGTCGTCGGGCATGAACAAGTAGGCACGCTGCCGACCCCGCCCGGCAGACCAGCGGACGATGCGACCCACGGCCTGACGGAAGAAGAGTTCGGTCGTGGTCGTGGTTGCATACACGCCCACCCGCAGCCTCGGGATGTCGACCCCTTCGGACACCATGCGGACGGCGACGATCCAGGGCGCGTTCCCCGTCGCGAAACGGCTGATCTTCGCCGACGCGTCAGGGTCCTCGCTCACGGCGACCGTCGCGTTGATCCGATACCGGTTCCGAAGGTGTTCGGCGATACCCCAGGCATGCGCCTGATCCATTGCGATGACGAGGCCACCCGCCTCTGGGTGCTTCTCCCGGATCTTGATCAGCTCGGCATTGGCATGCCCGAGCACGGTCGGCAGCCACTCACCCTCCAGGCTCAGCGCCGCCCGCAAACGCTGGTTGGCAAGCGTCCGAGCCAGCGGGTCGTCGAAACTGGCTGCCAGATGGGCGCCGTCTGGAGCCATCCACTCCATAGACCCGCCGAAGCGGGGGAAGAACACCGGACGGACGACGCGGCCGTCGTCGAGCGCATCGCCATAGCCGTACTCGACGTCTGGCACGACCTCGTTGTCGTGATACCGAACGAAGGGAATCGAACGAGTGTCACTGCGGAACGGGGTACCGGACAACGCCAGACGCCGGGCCGCCCGCTCGAACGCCAACGACACACCGTCGCCCCATGATCGTTCCTCGCCGGCGTGGTGGATCTCGTCGAGGATCACGAATCCGCCCTCGACCAGCGGCGGGAACGACTCCGGCGACGACCCGACTTGCTGATAGGTGGTCACGATGCCGTGGACGTCTGAACGGATCCCGTCGCTCGGCGACCAGTCGGTGTCGAGCATGAGGCCGAAACGCTCGGCCGCGTCTGCCCACTGTTCCTTCAGGTGCCGAGTCGGCGCCACGATGATGAGGCGTCCCCCGAGTCGGGGAAGTGTGAGTCGAGCGGCCGTGAGCGCAAAGGTGGTCTTACCCGCTCCGGGGGTCGCCACGGCCAGAAAATCTGGCGACTCCTCCGCTTCGTAGATGTCGAGCGCCCGGCGCTGCCAGGGTCGAAGTCGAAGGGTGGAGCCAGCCATGGAACGTCCCAGTGTGCCGGGGGATCCGCCGGGTCGGCGTCAGAACATGCAGCCGCCGTGCCACACTCACGGCGTGAACTTGGTGACAGCCCGAGGTGTGGTGAAACGATACGGCTCCTTCACCGCTCTCAACGGTGTCGACCTCGACATCGCTCATGGCATCACCGGGCTGCTCGGAGCCAACGGCGCAGGCAAGACCACCATCCTCGGGATGCTGATCGGCTTGCACCACGCCGACGCCGGCACGATCTCGGTGCTCGGTCACGATCCGTGGTCGGCAGGTCCCAAGGTGCGCGAACGGCTCGGTTATGCGCCAGAACACCACCAGCTGCCCCCCGACGTGCGCGCCGCCGACTTCGTCCGCCACGTCGCCGAGCTCCACGGCCTTCCCAAGGCAGAGGCCAACACTCGAGCCAGCGACGCCCTGTGGTTGGTTGGCCTCGGTGAGGAGCGGTTCCGGCCGATGGGCACCATGAGCACCGGACAGCGTCAGCGGGTGAAGCTGGCCCAGGCGATCGCCCACGATCCGGAGTTGATCCTGCTCGACGAACCCACCGACGGTCTGGACCCGGTGCAACGCGATGTGATGCTCGATTTGATCAAGCACGTCGCAGACGAGTTCTCGATCGATGTGATTCTGTCGTCCCATCTGCTCGATGAGGTCGAGGCGGTCTGTGACAACATCACGATCATCGGTGACGGCGTCACCATTGCCTCCGGGTCACTCGACGAGTTGCGCGACCCCGACTCGATCGGGGTCGTCATCGACATCGATGCCACCGACGAAGAAGCGGCTCACTTGTTGGCACAGCTGCAAGAGACCGGGTTCGTCGCCACCCTCGACGGCCATCGACTGCTGATCGAAGGCGACGACGAAGCCGTGTTCGACGTCGCCAGAGATGCATGTGCCGAGGCGGGCATCGGCATCGCCCGGCTGCAGCGGCGGCGCCTGACGCTCGAAGACGTCTTCCTGGAGCGACTGGGATGAGTACCACCGAGGCCCACATCTACGATCGCGGGTACCGCAAGTACGACGGCGAGCGCACCGGCGTGGTCGGCGCCATCCGCACGCTGGTCTCTCACAGCGCAGCCCACGCTCTCGGTTTGCGCCGAAGCGCAAAGTACAAGGTCATCCCCGTCCTGATCATCGTGTCGGCCTACCTCCCGGCGGCCGTGTTCATCGGAATTGCAGCGCTCATCCCCGACACCGACCTCGAAGATGCCTTCCTGCCCACGTACGCCGGCTACTACGGCTATGTCATCGCCGCGATCTACCTCCTTGCCGGCTTCATCACGCCCGAGCTCCTCGCCCCCGATCGCAGAACGGGAATGCTGGGCGTCTATCTGGCATCACCGTTGAACCGCGCGACCTACCTGCTCGGCAAGGCGATCGCCGTGCTCCTCCTGTTGCTGATCGTCACGTTCGGTCCGCCCATGCTGATGCTGATCGCCTTCTCTCTGGAGAACAGCGGCCCGGACGGGTTCGTCGAATGGATGAAGGTCTTCGGTCAGATCTTCGCCGGCTCGGCGGCGATGGGCGTCATCTTCGCTGCCATCGGCTTGGCGATCTCGGCATCGACGGACCGCATCGTCGTCGCCACCGCCACGATCCTCGCCGTGATGCCTGCGTCCGCCGTTGCCACCGACGTCCTCGTATACGAGGCCGATCTTCCCTCCTACCTCCACCTCGCGAATCTTCCGAACCTGCCTCGTGAAGTGATCTACCGCATCCATGGCGAACGGGGCCTGTGGGGCTCGGTCGACAATCCGACATGGACCGTCTATCTGGCCGCAGCGGCCTGGGTCGCTGTGTCGCTGTCGTTCGTCTGGCTTCGCTATCGCAGACTGTTGGTGCGCCGATGACCGATCACCCACCCCCTCCCGCGCCCACTCCCGCGCCTCCGACGTGGCCGCCGGTCGACACGACGCTGTTCGTCAACGACGTGTCCAAGTCCTTCGGCAGCCTGGTGGCCGTCAGCAACGTGACACTGGCGTTTCGCCCTGGCGTCACCGCACTGCTCGGTCCGAACGGCGCCGGGAAATCAACACTTCTCCGGATGATGTCCGGGCAGGCCAAACCGAGCACAGGTCAGGTGTGGGTCGTCGGGGGCGACCCTCGCACCAACGCAGACGCTCGTGGCCGCATCGGCCTCGTCCCACAACAGGATGGGGTGTTCGAACGCGAGAACCTGCTCGATGTCGTCAAGCTCGGAGCGATCCTCTCCGCCGTTCCCGACCCCGAAGGAGCCGCCAGACGGGCGCTCGCCGCCGTCGAACTCGACACGTCGATCGAGCGTCCGGTCGGTGCCTTCTCGAAAGGGATGCGTCAGCGAGTGAAGATCGCCGCCGCCCTCGTCCATGATCCCGACGTCCTGATGCTCGACGAGCCGCTCAATGGCCTCGACCCGAAGCAGCGGCGGCAGATGATCGGACTGTTCCAGAATCTCGGGGCGCAGGGCAAGACCGTGATCGTGTCGAGCCACGTGCTGGAGGAGGTCGAGCGGTTCGGATCCAACGTGGTCGTGATCGCCAAGGGCCGAGTCGCGGCCGAGGGCGACTTCCACAGCATTCGTGCGCTCATGGAGGACCAGCCACTCCGGGTTCGCGTGGTGTGTGCTGATGCCCGCGCCGTTTCGTCTGCCATGGTCGGCGCCGGCTCGGTGGTCGGCTGCCGACTGGCCGATGACCGCCAGGTCGAGTTCGTGACCGAGGACATCCGACGCTTCCGTCGAGACATCGGTCAGGTGTGCCACGAACGGAAGATCCGCCTCGAGGAGGTCTACCCCCTCGATGACGATCTCGAGAGCGTCTTCCGTTACCTGGTCGGCGGCCCGGCCAAGGGTGTGTCGTGACCGCCGTCTTCGCCACCTACCGAATGCTGCTTCGCCAGCAGCTCACCACCGGCCGCCTGGCGCTCGTCACCGGCTTCAGCGCCCTCGGCCTGGCCGTTGCGTTCGCGATCGGGCGAGTCGACGATGTCACGAGGATCGAGGACAGCGTCGGCTTCATCTCTGGCTACGGCTTGGCGTTGATGGTGCCCATCATCTCGCTCGTGCTCGGGTCATCGACGTTCGGCGAACTCGTCGACGACGAAACACTCGTCTACCTGTGGCACCGGCCGGTCGCCCGCTGGAAGCTGGCCCTTGCCGGAACACTGTCTGCGTCGAGCGTCGCCATCCCGATGACCTCTGTCCCGTTGGCCACCGCCGCGTTGATCTCCTCGGGTGATGCCACGACGACCTGGGCAACTGCACTGGCCACAGCGTGCGCCGCCTTCGCCTACAGCTCACTGTTCGTGTTCGTCGGGTTGCTGCTCCGCCGCGCACTCATCTGGGGCCTCGTCTACCTGTTCATCTGGGAGCTGTTCATCGCCAGTGTCGGAGGCGGCTCGGCCCAGTTGTCGATTCGTACCTACCCGACCTCCATCCTGGCCAGAATGACCGATGTCGAGATTCGCCTGGCCGACAGCACCGTCACCACCGGCATCGTGGTCAGTCTCGCGATCGGGCTCGTCGCCGTCGGCATGACTGCATGGCGTCTCGATCGCATGGATGTTGCGTAACCGACGCCGTAGCGTGCTGGGCAATGCCGAAGCTGTCGCCGCCCGAGATCCTCGAATTCCTCGCTGAAACCGGCCATCTGCTGCGCCTGGCCACTGTCGACGAGGACGGGATGCCCCGCATCGCCCCGGTCTGGTGCACGCACCGTGCCAACGATGATCAGCTCGGCGGCGACGGGCTCGGCTCCATCCTGTTCACCCCTCGAGAGCGCTCGGTGTTCCTCACCAATCTTCGACGCGACCCGCGGATCGCGCTGTCGATCGACGAGGACGCGCTCCCGTACCGCAAGGTGTCGGTGCAGGGTTCGGCCCGGATCGTCCAAGAGGTCGGCAACGACGACGAGTGGCGCGACATCTATCGCGAGATCGCCTGTCGCTTCCTCGATGACGAGGGTGCCGACCGATACTTGACCGCGACGCACGACCAACCTCGTGCGCTGATCGCCGTCGATCTCGAAACGGCGAAGGTCACCACCTGGCGGATGCCCCTCGACGACGAGCCGGGTACGGGCATCTGGGCCTCTCGCTACTACGCAGATGGTTCACGTATGAGCCGTCGAGGATGAAGCTCCGCTCCGAGCACGACGCCGTCATCGCCAAGCTCGCCGTGCCTGCCCTCGGCACGCTCATCGCCGAGCCGCTCTACGTTCTCACCGACACGGCGATCGTCGGCCGCATCGGCACCACCGAGCTGGCCGGGCTCGCTCTGGCGAGCACGGTGCTGCTCACGGCCCACGCCGTCCTCATCTTCCTCGCCTACGGAACCACGGCCGCCGTCTCCCGTCTGATCGGTGCCGGGCAGGTCCAAGACGCGGCCGACCGCTCGATCCAGGCCCTTTGGCTCGCCGTCGGATTCGGCGTCGCTGTGATCGCCGTGATCATGGTCACCGGGACATCGCTGCTCCGCCTCCTCGGCGGCGAGGGCGACGTACTCGAGGCGGCCCAGCTCTACCTTCGCGTCAGCATCTTCGGATTCCCCTTCCTGCTCCTGATGATGAGCGCCGGAGGATCCTTCTACGGCAGACAGAACACCGTGACTCCACTCGTGATCGCGGTGGCCGGTGCGGTCGCCAATCTGGTCATCGAGGTCGTCCTGATCTACGGATTCGACTACGGGCTCGGCGCGTCGGCGCTGGCGACCGTGATCGCTCAGATCGGGACAGCGCTGGTCGCGGTGTGGTTGGTGGTGCGGTGGTCGGCCACCGAGGGTGTCGGTCCTCAGCCGAACTGGTCGACGATGAGAGCGCTCCTCAGCGCCGGCAAGGCGCTCGTCGTACGCACCGTGGCGTTGAGGGGATCCTTCACGCTGTCCGCCGCGGTGGCGGCCAGGATCGGGGTGGCCGAGCTGGCGGCCCACCAGGTCGTCCTGCAGGTGTGGGGGACGCTCGCACTCGCCTTGGATGCCGTTGCGATCGCCGGCCAATCGCTGACCGGCAACTTCCTCGGCTCGGGTGACGTCGAGCGAGCTCGGGGAGCGGCCAAACGGATGATCGAGCTGGACGTGGTCTTTGGTGTCGTCGCCGGGGTGGCGATCGTCGCAGCTCGACAACCGATCGCCGAATTGTTCAGCACCGACCCGGCCGTGATCTCGGCGTCTGCATTCATCCTCGTCTTCGTCGCTGTCCAGCAGCCCATCAACAGCGTGGTGTTCGCTCTCGACGGAATCTTGATCGGCGCCGGCGATCTCACCTACCTGGCTCAGACGATGGTGATCGCCACCGTCATCTTCGCGGCCTTGGCGATTGCGGTACTCCTGACCGGCGCCGGGCTCGGATGGCTGTGGGCGGCTCTCGGTGTGTTCATGGTGCTGCGGGCGGCGTTCATGTGGAGTCGCTGGCGTAACGATGTCTGGCTGGTGACCGGCGCCTGAGCTGCGCCTTTCAGGATCAGTTGCAGTCGTCCTCTGCAGCGCGAATCGGTTCGACGATGGCCGGCTTCCCCCTGGCCACGACGACGGCAGCAAGTGTCACATCCGATCCGAGCGCCGTTCCGACGTCGAGCTCGATGAGGGTCTCGAGTGCCGCCGCCAGCGAATCGGCTGACCGCTGCAGGGCTCGGTCCAGGGCGCCCCGCAGCGCCTCGACGTGGAGCGACACCATCCGCTCGACCAGATCGGGGGCGAAACCAAGCGACACCGCGACCACAGGATCAGTGACCGCAACCAAGAACAAGGCGGAGCAGATTGGGGCGACATCGTCCCTCGGTTGGCAAGCGGACCGCACCAACTGCTCGAGCATCGCCACCAGTTCGCGCTGCGCGAGCTCGTCCGTGGCCGGTTCGAGGAATCCTCTCGCTAGTGTCCGACCCTCGCAGATCGCGGTCGTGGTCGCTGTCGCCGGCGGTGCTTCCGGTACGAGACCCTGGGTCGGCGGCGGCACGGTGGTCGAGCAGGCCGCCACCACCACCGCCGAGAAAACGATCGATCGAGTGATC
>RCMY010000424.1_pt1 | contig 45644 bp, 39 predicted proteins | sample 2041341 | NCBI WGS metagenome assembly RCMY01 (sample SAMN09708234, study PRJNA481090) | Marine sediment metagenome, whole genome shotgun sequencing project.
CCTGTGCCTGCAACATGATCGACAGGCTAGGAGCGGTTGTCGCGCCCCATGCAGATCTCAGGGCGTGCCGGTGTCACTCCCGGATCCACGATCTGTTCAGGGTGACGTCGTGCCACCCGATGTGGTTCCGCCAGAAGGCACCGTCGTCGCCGACCCACCACCGGAAGACGAACCACCAGAAGGCACCGTCGTCGCCGACCCACCACCGGAAGACGAACCACCAGAAGGCACCGTCGTCGCCGACCCGCCATCGGAAGACGAACCACCAGAAGGCACCGTCGTCGTCCCGCCACCGGTGGTCGTTCCACCACCAGAAGACGAACCACCAGAGGGCACCGTCGTCGTGCCACCTGATGTGGTTCGGCCTGATGTGGTTCCGCCTGTGCTGCCGGAACCACCGCTACTCGACGACGAACCGCCGCCGGTGCTCGACGAACCGCCGCTACTGGAGCCGGCGCCACTGGACGACGAACTGCCGCTTCCCGACGATGATCCGCCGCCGCTACTCGACGAACTGGAGGTGTTCGGCGAACCGTTGCCATCCTTGATCGCGGAGTCGTCACGGAACGTCGAACGGATGCAGTCGGCTTCGCCGTCAGGGGCATCACCGAGCGCGGCTGCGGTCAGGTCGACGAGCACCTGCTCGCCGGCGTTGTTCGGGTGCAGGCCATCGCTGCGCAACACACCCGGCGTCGTTGCGGCACTGCCCCAGTCGATGAGGGTGACGTTCGAGTAGTCGGCCACGAGGTCGTCGAGCACCTCGTTCACCTCGGCATAGTTCGACCGATACTCGGTGAGGAGCGTGGGTCGAGGTGCCAAGCGATCCAGAATCTTGCGCATCTCGGCGTCGTAGTTGTCTTGGTTGCCGTTGTAGTTGCTGCCGAGGAACACCGCCGCTGCATCCCAGTCGCCTGGTCCCGCAGGCTGCAGCTCACGGTCATCCTCACCGTCGGAGGTCGCCGGCTCATCGCTCTCCGACTCGTCGCTTCCGGCATCATCCGGCTCAGGAACCTTCTTCCGGACGACCTCGACGCCGAACTCGACGAAGCGGCCCGCCTCGGCGGCGACTTCAACCGCCCATCCGAGCGGTTCGAGGCCTGCACACATCTCACCGCCGTATCGGCTCTCGGTGCCCGCGAAGATCGAGTCACCGATCATCAGCAGACGGTTGCCGCCGACCTGCTCGCCGATCAACTCGGCTTCGTCACCCTCGGCGTTGACCGGGCGAGCGATGACCACGAGCGGCTCGGTTGCCGGCGGCGCGGTGGCCGGGATGGTCTCGGGGAGGGATCCGACTCCAGCCACCGTCGGGACCGGCGTCGGCACCGTCGCGATGTCGGGATCGACAGCTCCGCTCGAGGTACCGCACGCCGCGAGGAGTGCAGTCGAGGCAATCCACGCGCGACGCATCGCCTCATTGAAGCGCAAAACGCCTCCTCGACGACGTCGCCCGACGAAAAAGAAACGACGCGGCCATCGTGATACCGAAGTAACACGACGACCGCGTCGTCCAGAACGCTGATCAGCAGCTGCTGCTCAGCGGGTGATCAGCGTGCGCGCAGCGAATCGCGGATCTCGGTGAGGAGATCGATTTCGCTCGGTCCTGTTTCTTCTTCGACTTCCGGTGCCTTGGTCTTGTTGTATGCCTTGATGAGCAGGAACAAGATGAAGGCGACAGCGACGAAGCTGATCGCCGCATCGATGACGAGGCCGATGCTGATGAAGGCCTTGCCGATGTCGAAACCGATGGCAGTGAAGCTCGACTCGCCGAAGATTGCAGCAATGATCGGGTTGATCACGCCGTCGAGGATTGCGTCGACGATCTTGCTGAAATAGAGCGCGAGGATCAGACCCACCGCAATGGTGACGACGTCACCCTTGTTGATGAAGTCTTTGAATTCGGCAATCATGTTCTTCATTTTCTGTTCTCCTGAACTGGGTTGTGGTTCTTCCCGTGTCAGAAGTACAACACACTTCGACCACTCGACCGCACATACAGCGACGACCGACCACTCTCCGTGCACCGATCGTCACCGCGACGAGACTCGATCGGCCCGGGTGCGAAGGCGGTGAGCGGTTGCCACAGCTGTCGTGGGACCGCGTCATCGGCACCGACTGGCGTGCGAAGGCAGTGAGCGGTCGCCACAGCTGTCGTGGGACCGCGTCACCGGCTCATCGGAGCGAGCGGTGGATCCCGACCAGTCGATCGATGGTCTCGGCGAACGCTGGCCCGAACGCGGCAGGACCAATCCGCGTGGTGATCCACCCGAGATCGGCGGTGGCGTCGTCGCGCCGGGCGTCGGCTGCGATGCCGTCGTTGGTGTGGTGCGTCGGGAACACATCGACTTCCATTGCCCACTTCAGCGCGGGAACTGCCAGGTCGAACCTGGCGTCGGAGCGTCCGCTCAGGGGCAGCGCGAACTGACGATGCAGGCCGCGCACACCTCCGGCGATCAACGCCTTCCCCACCAGCATCTCCTCGTGCGACTCCGCCGCGCCTCCGGGAAGGCACTCGGCGAGTGGACCGAGGAAGTCGCGCAGCCATGGCCGCTGTGGATGCCGCCACGGGTCGGTGATGCTGACGAGGTCATCGATGCCATGCCCACCGTCGCTGCGCGCCTGCTCGATCATCGATCGGATCGAGAGGTCTGGCTCGGTTCGGCTGAGGTCGAGCACCGTGCGCATCCGGGAGGTGACTCGCCGGCCGTCCGACAGCGCAACGACATCGTCTGGACCGATCGCTGCGGTCCGGTAGACCACGATCCATGGTTCTCGGCTCGGCTGCGACCGCGGCGGACCAATGACATGCACGCGTCGATCGAGTGGCAGCTTGCGGAACTTCCAATGACGCCCGGCCGTGGACCCCGAGATCACCAAATTTGGCCGAGCCAGGCAGATCGCAGTGCACCGGCTGACTTCGGTCCATGGAACGCTCGGCGACCGGTACGCCCCGGTGACCGCTCGGCACAACACGCCGTTCGCCAGCAGCCGTTCGATCGCCCTCGGATGCATGTCGCAGTGCACCAACTGAGCAGCAGTGATCACGCCGTTCTGGCGAGCGAGCCGTGCGTGAGCCGCTGCGGTGAGATGCGCCATTGCGCCTCCTTCGAATGTCGATTCGTCGGAGGGAGTCGGTGTCGGCACGCTATCCAGCCACCGATGATCCCGACGCTCGGAGCCCGTCTCGGTGAAGTGCGGTGCGGATTCGCCACAGGTGCTGTGGGAGGCGCTCATCGACCTTCGTGAGTCGCCCGGGTCGGTGAGCGTCTGCCACCGGTGGCGTGGGAACGGCTCACCGACGGCCAGCCGGCGAGATCAGCGGGCAGAACTCAGCGGGCTGTCCAACCGCCGTCGACGATGATGCTCTGACCGGTGAGGAACGTTCCGGCCGAGCTGGCGAGCAGGAGCAGGGCACCGTCGAGTTCGTGCGCTTCGCCCATGCGCGGAATCGGCGTGTTCGCCTTCACGAACCGTTGACTGCCCTCGTCGCTCTCCATGCCGTCGGTCATCTCGGAGGGGAACCAACCCGGGCAGAGCGCGTTGACCGTGATGCCCCTGCGTGCCCATTGCACCGCGAGTTCGCGCGTCATGTTGACCACAGCACCTTTGCTCGCGCTGTAGTGCGCCTGCTTGACCGGGGCCGAGGCGACGTGGCCGAGCATCGAAGCAACGTTGATGATCGATCCGCGACCCGACTCGATCATCGACGGCGCACAGAGCTTCGACAGGTGCCACAGCGCGGTCACGTTGACCTCCATCGATCGACGGAAGACCTCGAGCTCTTCGTCCTCGATCGCCACCGTGCCGCCGACTCCGGCGTTGTTCACGATGATGTCGACCTTGCCGCACGCTGCGATCGTGTCGGCGACGATCCGTTCACGATCAGCCTCGAGCGCGACATCGGCAGCCACGACCACGGCAGAGTCGGGGCGTTCGTCGTTGAGTTCCGCAGCGAGCGCTTCGAGCCGGTCGGCTCGCCTGGCGGTGACGACCACCGTTGCTCCGACCGCATGCAGGACGCGGGCGAATCGGTCACCGAGCCCGGACGATGCGCCGGTGACGATGGCGACGCGACCGTCGAGTCGGAAGAGATCGAGCGGCTGCAGCGGTGCGGACATGCAGCGAAGTTAGCCCTCACCCACTCGGACATCGTCGCCGCATGAGGGGAAGTGCAGAGGTCGGACAAACCACACCGATGTGATTGGTTCACGCGACAGCGACCTCACCGTCACCTGTTCGTCACACCCCGACCGGTTGTTCTCGCGCGATTGGGTGACGATCTCTTCGGTCCCGTGACGAATACGCGACTTAGTGCAATTCCAGGTGACCTGGCGGCTCAGGACAACTATGAAAGAGCACATGGACATCAGCCGTCGCACCTGGATCGCCGCCATCAAACTGGCCGCCGTGATCTCGATGATTGCCGCACTTGCCGCAGTGGCGGTGTCGACGGTCGGACACATTTCCGACGGCATCATCGTTGCTGCTGTCGCCGTGGTGGCCTTTGCTGCCAGCTGGGTCCAGACCGGCCGTGTCCGCAGCACGGCCGTCCCGATGCGCTCCACCCTGCACCTTCACTGACCAGAACCTTCGCTGACCGGCACAGCCGACTCGCAGCTGGTCCTGCTCGCTGTGCGAGCATCAGCAGATGGCTGATCCTCGTCCCGTCGTCCTCGTCCACGGCGCCTGGCACGGCGCCTGGTGTTGGGCACCGCTGCAAGCCGAACTCGACCAGCGTGGCATCGCGTCGATCGCGATCGATCTGCCCGGCCACGGAGCATCGGCGCTCCCACTCGGTGGGCTTCAGCACGATGCGGCACACGTGACCGCAACCCTCGACCATCTCGGCTTCGACGACATCGTCCTGGTCGGCCACAGCTACGGCGGCGCTGTCATCACCCAGACTGCGGTCGGCCGAGGAGACCTTGCCCACCTCGTGTACCTCGCAGCATTCGCACTCGATAACGGCGAGAGCGTGAACAGTGCCCTTCGTTCGTTCGACCGTCGAACCGTCGAGCTCTCCGCTGCTGTACAGATGGGTGACGATGGCTGCACAACCCTCGCAGCAGACGGTGTCGCCAATGCGTTGTACGGGTCGTGCCCACCCGCAGCCGTCGCGGCCGCGCTGCCACGCCTGTCGCCGCAACCGATCGCGACGATGACCGAGTCTGTCGCTGGATCCCCACGAACCGATCTGCCCTCTACCTACGTTCGCTGTCTGCAGGACCGAGCCGTCCATCCCGATCACCAGACGGTCATGGCTGCCCGATGCACCGAGCAGATCGACATCGACACCGACCACTCCCCCTTCATCAGCGCGGTCACCGAGGTGGCCGACCTCCTCGAACGGATCGCCCGCTCATGAATGACACGACCGACACCACCAGCATGACGGACACGACCGACATGAAGGTTCGCATCGGGTTCGGGCTCGGCACGCGCACCAACCTCCACGACGAGACCTACGGCGTCGTGGTCGACGCGCTCGAGCGACACGGCTTCGACTCGCTCTGGCTGTCGGAGAAGATCAGCGGCGAGGCGCCCGACCCGCTCGTGGCGATGGCATACGGAGCCGGTCGAACGACGAAGCTCAAGTTCGGCATGTCGGTCATGGTGCTCCCCGGCCGCAACCCGGTCGTGCTCGCCAAGGAACTCGCCACACTCGGCCTGATGTCTGGTGGTCGACTGCTGCCCGCGTTCGGGTTGGGCGCCGTCGACCCGGTCGAACAACAGGCGTTCGGGGTCGAGCGAACCGAGCGCGCCAAGATCTTCGACGAAGCCCTCGCCGTGATGCAGAAATGCTGGACCGGCAAGCCGTTCGATCACGACGGCGACCACTTCCACTACGAGGGCGTCACCGTCCTGCCCGCACCGAAGCGGATGGACGTGTGGCTGGGCGGCATCGCCCCATCGGAACTCAAACGCGTCGGACGACTCGCCGACGGCTGGCTCCCGTCGTTCGTTACTCCATCCGACGCTGCCGACGGCCGTTCCGTCATCGAGGCGATCGCCGCCGAACACGACCGGTCGATCGACGACGACCACTACGGCGTGCTGATCCCGTACTCCTTCGGTGACGTACCCGATGTCGTCCTCAGGCTGCTTGCAAAACGGCGGCCAGACCTCGACGATGTGAGCGAACTGGTGCCGTCTTCCTGGGAGGGGCTCGGCCGACTGATCGAGCAGTTCGTTGATGTCGGCACGACAAAGTTCGTGGTCCTCCCGATTGATGAACCGCGGTCAGCCGATCAGTGGGTCACCCACATCGCCGAGGCAGCCGATGCACTGCTCGCGAAGTCGGCTGACCGGCCTCCGGTCGAAACCGCTGACCGTGCCGATGACGGTGCCTCAGTCGCTCGCCGCGCCGGAACGCAGCGCTTCGATGTCGAACGCAAGCGGCGAGTACTTGACGATTCGGTAGCCCCGACCGGACGGCGCCTCGCTGATCGACAGAACCGACTCGCCAGCGGCGTCGAATTCGGTGAACATGGGTTGGAGGAGCCCACCCCAGTTGACGAGTCGACTCCCGTCGGAGCCGACTCGCACAGATCCGAGTCCAGCACTCGAACGTCCCTGCGGTTCGTCGATCTGCCAGAGCAGTGTGGCCGTTCCGGCCGTTTCGTCGATCTCGTAGGCAACGGCGCGCGCCGGGTCGGCCGTTCCTGTGCGGTTGTCGAGCAGTGTCAGCACATTGCCGACCAGACGCGCATCGTGCTGGCGTCGCGGACCACGCAGCGGGTCACCCACGATCGTCAGCCTTCGCGCATCGTTGCTGTTCGGAAGGAATCCGCCATCGGGTTCGCTCGACAGGATCCACTGGACATCACCGGTGTCTCGATCGATGCGGAACACTGCGTCGAGGTGTCGGGCACTGACGACATAGTCGCCGCCCGACTGGCGATCGAGTGAGTTGATGTGGAAGAGATCGACCTCGCCGAGCAGCCCTGCCGGCACGTAGTTGTTGAACCGTTGCGGGAACTGGACCTCGGCCACGTCGAAGTGATCGAGTGCGTCCCATGACCACTGCAACACGGCTGGGCCGACGCCACTCAGCGGTGCCTCGATCTCCCGGATGACACTGCTCGCAGCCGGCTCGGCGGTGCCGAAACCAGGCCCGAGCACCGAGAGATCGATCTCGTCGACGAACGGGTAGCTCAGAACGGTCCAGTCGCTGGCGCTCCAAGGATTCACGCGTTCGAGCAGTTCGTGGTGGTCGAGCGGAAACGCCGTGGGGTCATCCGTGGTCACTTCTCGGAGCACTTCACCATCGAGACCGATGATCGTGGCGACGCTCTCGGGAGTGACGCCGTACCCGTTCGAGTCGGCGATGTCGTATGCAATGCTGCCGTCGGCCAACCGCTGCACGTTGATCGCGAAGAGCGCAGTCCGCTGGTACCACACGGGTGCTCCACGCTCGTTGAAGATGACGGCGTAGGTACCCGTACCTGCGCTGCCCCCCAGGCCCGTCACGTACCATCCCGGCTGAGGTTCGCCGGGCTGTTCCACGGTCAAACCTGGAAAGTCGGCAGGCAGACAGCGAAAGTGGTATTCGATGGTTGCCACGCCCGATCGGCTGAGTTCCACGGTGACCACGTCGTCGGCAGCGAGTTGCAGGGTCGCCGACTCGTTGTCACCAACCAGCTCTCCATCGATGCGAGCGACCCGCCCGCGATGCGTCGTCATTGTGACGGACACGTCGTTGGTGCCCACGCCACACTCCAGGGCGTAGTCGCTCCCTGCCACAGAGAACACCGGCCAGACATCGACACCGTCGAATGTGATCTCGTTCAGCGGCGCTCCCGCAGTCGTGACCATCAGGCCGACGAGGTCCAAGACGACATCACCACTGGTGTTCGACAACACGCAGATCGTGCCCTCGTCGCTCAACTCGACCGTGAGCAGGTTGGCGACGGTGAGCGCCGGAAGCGTGTTCAGCGTCGACACGCGCGGCGGCACCTCCGAACAGGGGAACACGGTCAGATAGCCCTCGGTTGTGGCATTGAGCCCAATGGCATTGATGACGACCGCCGTTGCGTCCTCGGACCGCTCCAGTCCGAGGGTCGGATCGATCTCACGCACCTCTCGAGCGGCGAACGGTGTGTCCCACGGGCCGGTCTCATTTCGGGTGTCGACCAACCGCTGCTGGACCGGCAGCAACTGCGATGACGGCCCAAACTCCGGTGCCGGGGCGTAGTAACCAACGACATCGACGATGAAGTGCGTTCGCTCCTGGGTGGTGATGCAGATCTCGCCCTGCCCGCCATTCCGGGTGCCCAGCCCGACGATCACCGCGACGGCCCGAGTGTCTCGTGCTTCGTAGTTCAGGTTCGATGCCCTCGGAGCCACCTCACCGCACGGATAGGCCAGCATCCAACCGGCTGCGTCGGTCTCCGCGACCGTGAGGTTGATCACGACCGATGTTGCATCGCTTGGCACGAACTCGGGCGCGAGCAGGACGTTGCGGACTGCTCGGGAAGGCAGCTTGGCCGGCACGGTCAACTTTCGCGTGTCGTACGCCCGAACTGGTTCGATCGGACGGAAACGATTCGCCCCAGGGCCCCACCAGCCCTGCAGGTCGATCACGATGTGGCTGGTGCGACGGCTGAAGATGCAGACATCTCGCTGCGTATCAGGTACTGCGACGACCAGATTTGGTGTCGGGACACCGGACCGCGTGTTGATACTCGAGGCACGCGGACGACCATCGCCACACGGGAAGACGGTCAGGAATCCGCCTTCTGGGGATATCGCAGTGACGGAGAGCGCCGCTGCCCCGGCGCCGGCCGGCACGACGGAATCAGTCAACCGGAGGCGCAACGTGCATTCGGCCTCTACGGCGCCGGTGTGGCCACCAGTGCCGCTCCTGGTGTCGACGATCCGCACTGGGGTGATCGACTCATAGCTCTCCATCGGCGGCGTGACGGGAGCGACGGTCTGGAGCGTGTCACCACACCCCACCGTCGCTGTTGCTGCGGCCTGTGCTTCCTGAACCTCTCCGGGCCCCGCCAACGGCAGTGCCAGGACCGACAGGGTGATACCGCCAGCCATCACCATCGAACCGACACGCCGAGCAGCGAACATGCGGAGAAGGTACCGGGTCGACGCAGCCACCAACCGTCGCGCGCCGACTACTTGCGCTTCTGGATGTTCGCCCATTCGTCGCGCAGGCCGACGGTCCGATGGAACAGGTGCGCCACCTGCGGATCGGCAGCGAAGTAGCCGAGCCGTTCGAACTGGACGACTTCTCCGGGAGCGACGTCGGCGAGGATCGGCTCGAGCTTGCACGACGCTCGCAGTTCCACCGACGCGGCGTTGAGATCGTCGAACGGGTCGCCCGTCTCGGCGCCCGGCTGTTCGGCGGTGAACAGCCGATCGTAGAGAGCGACATCGGCATCGACGGCGTGAGCGGCGCTCACCCAGTGCATCGTCGACTTGACCTTGCGTCCGTCAGCGGCGTTGCCGCCACGCGTGTCGGGGTCGTAGGTCGCGTGGACCTCGGTGACGTTGCCGTCGTCATCGGTGACGAAGTCGGTTGCAGTGATGAAGTAGGCGCCTCGCAAGCGCACCTCGCGGCCCGGTGTGAGCCGGTAGTACTTGGGCGGAGGCTCGGCTTTGAAGTCGTCCTGCTCGATGTACAGCACACCGGAGAACGGTGCGGTCCGGACGCCATCGTCGGGATTCTCCGGGTTGTTGTTCAACTCCATGTGTTCGACGATCGGTTCTCCCGCTGCGTCGTTCGGCCAGTTGGTGATGACCACCTTCAGGGGATCGAGCACGGCCATACGACGGAGCGCGACCTTGTTCAGTCGGGTCCGGATGAACGATTCGAGCAGCTCGATCTCGTGCCGGCTGTTGGTCTTGGACACCCCGATGAAATCGCAGAACTCTCGAATCGACTCAGCCGGGTAGCCGCGCCGCCGCAACCCACGCAGGGTCGGCAGCCGAGGATCGTCCCAACCGTCGACGACGCCGTCGGCGACGAGCGTCGCGAGCTTGCGTTTCGACGTGATCGTGTGAGTGAGTTCGAGGCGGGCGAACTCGAACTGGCGGGGCTGTGTGAACTGGAGGACGCCGAGTTCGGCGAGGCGGTCGAGGTACCAGTCGTACAGCGCGCGGTGGGAGTCGAACTCGAGGGAGCACAGCGAATGGGTGACGCCCTCGATTGCATCGCTCTGGCCGTGAGCCCAGTCGTAGGTCGGGTAGACCTTCCAAGTGTTTCCGGTGCGGTGATGGGACTCGTTGCGGATGCGGTACATCACCGGGTCACGGAGCTGCATGTTCTCGTGCTCCATGTCGATCTTGGCGCGCAGCACGCGGGACCCCTCGGGGAAGTCGCCGTTGCGCATCCCGGCGAACAGCTCGAGGTTCTCCTCGGGCGTGCGGTCACGGTGCGGACTCTCGATGCCGGGTTTGCCGTATCCGCCACGCTGGGCGGAGATGGTCTCGCCGTCCTGGTCGTCGACGTAGGCGAGACCGTGGGTGATCAGCAGTTCGGCCCATTCGGCGAGCTGTTCGAAATAGTCGCTCGTGTAGAGCGCGGCGCCGTCGACGGGGTATCCCAGCCAGGCGAGGTCCTCGATGATGCCGTCCACGTAGCTCGTGTCTTCGGTGTCCGGGTTGGTGTCGTCGAAGCGCAGGTTGCAGTGCCCACCGAACGCACGAGCCAGTTCGAAGTCCGCGGTGATCGCTTTCGCATGGCCGATGTGCAGATAACCGTTGGGCTCGGGCGGGAACCGGGTCTGCACCCGCCCCCCGAAGATTCCTGTCGCATTGTGTTCGACGACGAGATCGTGGACGAAGTTCGCTGCGACGGGGGCTTTCGACAGGTCGGCCATGGCGCTCAGTATGCCGAGCGAATCGTCAGGACGATTCGAGGCCTGCGCGCAACTGCGACGAGGCCGTGGCTTCGACGACCTCGATGTCGACGTCGAGTGCGGACGCGAGCAGACTCGACCGTTCGCGAGCGGCGTAGATCTCGAGGTCCAGGTCGGCGCCGTCACTGGCCAACGGCTCGATGGTCATCAGTCCATCGGCAACGCTCACCCGCATGGTCTGGACTGCACCGGCGTGACGCCGGTCCAAGCCGATGGCCAAGCGCAGCATCCCGGCGAGCTGGCAGACGAGCCGCTGATCCGACTTGGACAGCGCTGCGTACTCGGCGTGCTTCTCACTGGGCCGGGATTTGCGGTGGTATCGGGCGACCACCGCGATGAGTTCGATCTCGTGCTCGGTGAATCCGGTGAGCTGCTCACTGTTCCGGATCACGTAGTACGAGTGCTTGTGGTGACTCGAGTGGCTGATGAACAGCCCGACGTTGTGCACGATCGCTGCAGCCCAGAGCAGCTGGCGTGCGTCGTCGCCCAACTCGTGGAGCGGACGCGACCGATCGAAGAGCTGGCCGGCGAGGTGGGCGGTGTGTTCTGCGTGGTCCGGGTCGGGGTCGAGTTGTCGAGCGAGGCGGACGAGGTTGGCGCGGCGGAGGTCGCGGAGGTCACGCCCCGACTGGTCGGCGAAGCGATCGAACAGCACGCCTTCGCGGAGCGCGTTGGCGGAGATCGTCATCTCGTCGAGTTCGAAGGCTCGGAACACCTCGGCGAGCAGGATCGCCCCGCCGAGAATGATGTCCGAACGCTTGTCGTCGAGACCGGAGAGGCGGCTCCGGTCCTTGGCGGTGACCACGCTCTCGACGACCTTGCTCAGCTCTGCAGCGGTGAAGACGACACCGTTCATCTGGCGCACGTCGTCGCCGCGTGCTGCGGCCGCCATTGCCGCGATCGTTGTCGCCGTGCCCGAACTGCCGATGGCGATCTCCGGCTGGTGACCGCCGAGCTCGCGGCCGACCGGTGCCAGCGCTGCGCGAACGTACTGCCGACAGTCGGAGACTTCGTCGGCCGTCGGTCGGCGACCCTCCTCGATCGCATCGGAGAAGAAGCGCTCGGTCAACCGGATCGCCCCGAGCTTCATGCTGCGCGCCTCGATGGGGTCCGCACCCTGGCCGACGAGAAACTCGGTGCTGCCACCACCGATGTCGACGAGGAGGAGGCGCTGCTCGAACACGGGAAGCGCCTGGAGTACTCCCAGGTGGATCAGCCGGGCTTCCTCGAAGCCGCTGATCACTTCGATTTCGATACCGGTGTCGGCCCGGGCGCGGTCGATGAAATCGGCTCGGTTGGACGCCTCGCGCACTGCGCTGGTGGCGACGGCGACCATGTCGACCTCACCGAAACTGGTGGCGACCTGGCTCATCCGGGCGAGCGCTGCGAGACCACGTTCGATCGCGTCGGGGGCGAGTCGCTTCATCTCGCCGCCACCTTGACCGAGTCGGACCGACTCCTTCTCGCTCGTCAGGACCTCGAAGCCGCCGTGGTCGGCGAGACGAGCCACGATCAGATGCATCGAGTTGGTACCGATGTCGATCGCTGCCTTGATCGGCGAGTCCCGGGCGGTCTTCGAGATGGGCGTCATGCTGTGCGCGATCGTATTGCCGCCGAGGCTCAGACGTCGGCTGCGTGCGCCACGGCGAGTTCGATCGAGGCGCTGATCCGGTTGAACAGCCCGTCCATGTCGACCCCCTCGCTGCTCTTCTGCCCCATCCGGTATCGCGCGTAGACCCCGTGCAGGATGCACGCCGTCTTGAACGAGTTGAACGAGCGGTAGTACGAGAGGTTCGACAGGTCGGCGCCCGTCCGAGCGGCGTAGTACCCGACGAGTTCGTCGCGAGTGCAGAACCCGGCGATCGCAGTGGCCGAGTCCGCCTGGACCGCGACCGGGTCATCGGCTTCGGCCCAGGCGTTGAGGGCATACGCGAAGTCGGCGAGCGGATCACCGAGTGTTGCTATCTCCCAGTCGAGAATCGCGACGATGGTCCCGTCGGCGCCGACCATCGAGTTGTGCACGCCGTAGTCGCCGTGCACGACGCGGCCGGGGCCTTGTTCTGGAAGCCGTTCGTTGAGCCAGGTGTGCAGTTCGTGGATTCGATCATCGTCGTAGTCGGCGGATTCTGCCGACGCCGTCCACGAGCCGTACCAGGTGCGGATCTGGCGGGCGACGTAGCCATCGGGCCGCCCGAGATCGCCGAGTCCCACCTCGGTGGGCTCGATCGAGTGGATCGCAGCAAGGGTCTCCATGAACGATTCGCCGACCCGAGCCCGAGCCGTCAGGTCGAGGTGTCGTGCCGCTTCGGTACCGGTGTACAGGGCCTGGCCGCCGACCTTGCCCATCACGTAGAAGTGCTTGTCGCACACCGCTCGGTCATCGCAGTAGCCGACGGGTTCGGCGACGGGGATGCCGACCGGATGCAGCGCTTCGATGATCCGGAACTCGCGGAACATGTCGTGCGCCTTGGGCAGCAGCTCGCCCTGTGGCGGGCGCCGAATGACGAATTCGTCGCCGTTGCTGTCGGTGAGGAGGTACGTCAGGTTGGAGTGCCCACCCGTCAGTCGCGTCCACCGACAGGGCGGGGCGACCCGAGTGTTCGCGGCCATCCACGGCTCGACGAGCGACACGTCGAATCCGACCGGCGCTTCAGCAGTGTCCGTCTCAGCAGTTTCCACTCTCGCAGTGTTGCCGATCCTCCCTCACCGGGAGCAACCCGCCGCCGTTCAGCGTGACCGGGTCCGCGCCGCGACGTTCAGAGACCCGACGTTCAGAGACGCGGTGCCATGGCATCGCCGGGAAGCGGAGCACCGTTGGCGAGTGTGGTCTGGAACCGCCGCATGCCGGCGAGCCAGCGGTCGACGTCGGTGGCCTTGCGCTCCATGTAGGTCTGCACCTCCGGATGCGGCAGGACGTGGAATCGCCCCTCACGCATGGCGTCGAGACAGGCTTGGGCGACGTCGGCACTGCTGATCACGCCATCACCGGAGGCGACACCGCCCTCGAAGTCGTCGGGATCGTCGCCGATGTCAGTCCCACCGTCGGCCCCGCTGCCGAGGTCAGGGCTGTTCGCAACGATGTTCGTCGCGACCGCCTGTGGGCACAGCACGGAAACGCCGATGCCCTGGTGGTGATGGCTGACCGACAACCACTCGGCAAGCGACACTGCGGCGCTCTTCGTGATCGAGTACGCCAGCGAACCGATCTGAGTGAGCAGCCCTGCGGCCGAGGCGGTGCTGAGGAGGTAGCCCTCACCGCGGGCGATCATCGACGGCAGCACGGCGCGTGCGGCGTAGATGTGGCTCATGACGTGGACGTCCCACATGTGGTCGATGCGTTCGTTGCTGTCTTCGAGCCCGCCGACGGTGACGTAGCCGGCGTTGGAGACGAACACGTCGATCGGCCCATGCGCGGCTTCGGTCGCCTCCACCATCGCGATGATTGCCGACTCGTCGCGTACGTCGATGGCCACGGCGGTGCCGCCCACTTCGGCAGCCACACGTTCGGCGGCGGCGCCGTCGAGGTCGGCGACGACCACGTGCCGGGCACCCTCGCGATGGGCAGCGTGGGCAAGCGCCTCACCGATGCCTGATCCGCCGCCGGTGATGATGATGACTCGATCGTTCAGCTCCATGGACGACATGGTGCCAGGCACCACCTCGTCTTCTCGCTACCGGACGCAACGAACCCCGCCCTGTCACCCGTTGCCGGGGACTGAGCGGGGTTCGTTCAGATCAGTACCGTCGGTTTTCGTGAGGTTCTTGCAGTCAGTGACTGCAAGAACCTCACGAAAACGTCAGGACGAGTGAGTGCGTGATCAGTAGATCTCGATGAGACCGGCTGCGCCCTGGCCGCCACCGATGCACATCGTGACGACACCGAGCTTGGCGCCGCGACGCTTGCCCTCGAGGAGGACGTGGCCGGCGCAGCGGCTGCCGGTCATGCCGAAGGGGTGACCGATGGCGATCGAGCCACCATTGACGTTGTACTTTTCGGGGTCGATGCCGAGCTTGTCGCGGCTGTAGAGGCACTGCGAGGCGAAGGCTTCGTTGAGCTCCCAGATGTCGATGTCGTCGACGGTGAGGCCGTGCTGCTTGAGGAGCTTCGGCACGGCGTAGATCGGACCGATACCCATCTCGTCGGGCTCACAACCGGCGACGGCCCAGCCCTTGAAGGCACCGAGCGGCTCGATGTTGCGACGGCTGGCTTCGTCATCGCTCATCATGACGAGCGCCGCAGCACCGTCGGAGAGCTGGCTGGCGTTGCCGGCGGTGACGTAGTTGCCTTCGCCGCGCACGGGCTGCAGCTTGGCGAGGCCTTCGATGGTGGTGGTCGGACGGTTGCACTCGTCCTTGTCGACGACATAGTCGACGATGGTCTCTTCCTTGGTCTCACGGTCGACGAGCTTCATCTTGGTCGCCATCGGCACGATCTCGTCGACGAACAGTTCGTTCTCCTGCGCCAGGGCCATCCGGCGCTGCGACTCGAGGGAGTATTCGTCCTGGTATTCACGCGAGATGTTGTAGCGCTCGGCGACGATGTCGGCGGTCTCGATCATCGCCATGAAGATGGCGGGGTACTGCTCGGTCAGGGCCGGGTCGACGCCACCGAGGCTGTCGAGGCCGCCGCCGGGCATCGTGATCGATTCGACGCCGGCACCGACGGCGATCTTGACGCCGTCCTGCTTGATGTGGTTCGCGGCGACGGCAATCGAGTTGAGCCCCGATGAGCAGTGACGCTGAATGGTGTTGCCACCGACGTTGACCGGCAGGCCGGCGAGCAGACCGGCGAGGCGGCCGAGGTTGCCGGCGCCGTGGGCACCGTTGCCGAGTGCGACGTCTTCGAAGGCCTCGGGCTCCACACCGGACTTCTCGACGGCGTGCTTGATGGCATGGGCTGCCATCGACATGGCCGGTGTCATGTTGAAGCCGCCGCGGCCGGCCTTGGCAAGACCGGTACGGGCGTAGGAAACGAAGACTGCTTCGGGCATTGAGAACTCCTGGAATGTGGTGACTGGTGAGGGTGCAGGGGCGATGGACGTGCCCCAGATATGCCCCGTTGACACTAGTGACCGGGCCACCCCGCGTTGTACTCGACACGGCCACTGTGACGCCTGGCGGCGAACCGACGGCCGACCGGACGAGCACCGCGACCGCCGCAAGCGCGGGCAGGATGGTCACCATGAGCGAGTTCTTCCCGTATCACCTCGACAAGCGGTGGACCCCGATGTTCACGGCGATGCGTGTCGGCCGGAAGGACGGCGTGACCCTCACCGACGACAAGATGCTGCTCGCGACGTTCGGCTTGCTGACGGTCGAGACACCACTCGACAACATCGATCACACCGAGGTGACGGGACCGCATCGTTGGTACACCGCAGTCGGTGCACGGCTCAGCTTCGCCGACGACGGCCTGACGTTCGGCACCAACCACCACCTGGGGTTGTGCATCGAATTCGTCGAGAAGATCCCGAAGGTCATCGGCGTCAGGCCGCACTCGGCACTGTGGGTGAGTGTCGCTGATCCGGATGGCTTGGCCAACGCCATCGGCCACTGAAATGGCGCCCGCGCGTTACTGCTGCTCCCGACCCCGAAGTAACGAGTTACTGCTGCTCCCGACCCCGGAGTAACGCAGCCTTCTTCAGATCTCGGGGTCGATGCCGGTCATCTCGATCGAGAGTTCCCACAAACCTGCGGCGAGCGCGTCATCTTGTGCAACAGCGGTTGCTCGGGCCTTCCCGGCTTGGCCGGCGGTCTCGTTGCGCTTCGTCGGCCCGAGGTACGCCCCGCCCTCGACGGTCGGGTCGGTGGCAGCCATCAACGTCGGCCACGCACCTTCAGCGGCCGAATTGAAGAACGGCCGGAACAGCGGCACGGCGAATCGCACGACGGCGGGCAGATGCCGAGCGAGTTCGGTGTCCGCGATGCCGGGGTGGCACGCCACAGCGATCGTCGATGACTCGGCGGTTCGCAGCCGTCGGTCGAGTTCGAACATGAACATCAGGTTCGCCAGCTTGCTCTGGCCGTAGCGGTCCTGCGTCTTGTACGACTTCTCGGCGTTGATGTCGTCGAAGTAGATCTTCGCGCCGCGGTGGGCGATGCTGCTCGTAACGACGACGCGGCCCCCTTCGTTCTCTGCCAGCTTGGGGAGCAGCAGCGACGTGAGTGCGAAGGTGCCCAGGTGATTGACTCCGAACTGTGACTCGAATCCGTCGGCCGTCATCTCCTTGGGCGGCATCATGATGCCGGCGTTGTTCACCAGCACGTCGAGCCGCTGCTCGGTCTGCACCTGCTCGGCCGCACGCCGCACACTGGCGAGGTCAGCCTGGTCGAGGGACACGAACTCGAGATCGGCACCGGGCACAGCAGACTCGATCTCGCCCATGGCCCGCTGCGCCTTGTCCTCGGATCGACAGCCGAGCAGGACCCGGGCGCCCTTGCCCGCCAACACCTTCGACGCTTCGAAACCGAGGCCCGTGTTCGCTCCGGTGACGAAGATCGTTCGCCCCGTCTGGTCCGGCACGTCGGCTGCGGTGAATCCGGAGGTCATGGGTGAGTGTGTATCACCGATGCAACCCGCTCACCCGTACGTATGGGTACGTATGGGTACGTATGGTGCCAGGCACACCACGTACACCCGTACGTATGGTGCCAGGCACACCACGTACGCTCGGCAGCCGGCGCCATCACCGTCCCGCCGTCTTCTCGCCGTCGCTTGCGTCACCTGCGAGGATCACCTGATGGTCAACGCAAAGTATGTCGCCACCAACCGAATCGTCGAGCGCGCCGAGTTGGACGACTTCATCCGCCCTCGGCATCACGGCGTCCTGCTCACCAATCGTCGCGATGGGTGGCCGCAGTCGTCGCTGGTGTCGATGGGGCTCGACGATTCGGGCCGGATCGTCGTGTCGAGCTATCCCGAGCGGGCCAAGGTCCACAACCTGCGCCGAAATCCGAGAGCGTCCATGGTCGTACAGAGCGACGATTGGAACGGCGAGTGGGTACAGGTCGACGGCACAGCCGAGGTGGTGGATCTGCCCGAGGCCCTCGACGGTCTGTGCGACTACTTCCGCGTCATCTCCGGCGAGCACCCCGACTGGGACGAGTACCGCGAAGCGATGGCGGCACAGGGCAAGTGTCTGATCCGCCTCACGATCGAACGATGGAGCCCAATCGCCAAGGGTGGCTTCCCCGCTCGCCTCGTCGACTGAGTCCGAGCAGACGGCGCGCCGGGCGACGATCTACGCTGTCACCCATGAGCGACGCTGCGAGCCGAACCAATCGCGAAGTGTGGGAAGAAGCGTTCGGGGACTCCAGGATCCGCGAGAGCGACTACTCGACGATGTCGGGCATCCCCCTCGATGCGGTCTACGGGCCCGACGACGGCGAGTTCCCCGGCCAGTACCCGTACACCCGGGGCCCGCACGCGTCGATGTATCGCTCCAAGCTCTGGACGATGCGGATGTTCGCCGGCTTCGGCACCGCCGAGGACACGAATGGCCGGTTCAAAGACATTTTACGGTCCGGCGGGACCGGCCTCTCGACGGCATTCGACATGCCGACGCTGCTCGGCCTCGACTCCGACGACGGCATGTCACTGGGCGAGGTCGGCCGCTGCGGCGTCGCCGTCGACTCGCTTGCCGACATGGAAGACCTCTACGCCGACATCGACCTCGGCGAGATCACCACCTCGATGACGATCAACAGTCCGGCGGCGCCGATCTTCGCGATGTACGTGGCTCAGGCCGAGAAGGCCGGGGTGAACCGGGCACGGCTCGGAGGGACGCTCCAGAACGACATCTTGAAGGAGTACCAGGCGCAGAAGGAGTTTGTCTTCCCGCCACGTCAGTCGATGCGCCTCGTGCGCGACACGATCCAGTTCACGGCCGCAGAGATGCCGCGATGGAACTCGATCTCGATCTCCGGTTACCACATCCGCGAAGCCGGCTCGACTGCCGCCGAGGAACTGGCGTTCACCCTCGCCAACGGGTTCGCCTATGTCGAGTTGGCCATGCAGGCCGGTCTCCCGATCGACTCGTTCGCCCCGCGCCTCAGCTTCTTCTTCAACGCCCACATCGACTTCTTCGAGGAGATCGCCAAGCTGCGCGCCGCGCGCCGCATCTGGGCGCGCTGGATGAAGGACCGCTACGGCGCACAACTCGCCAAGTCGATGCAGCTCCGATTCCACACCCAGACCGCCGGCGTCTCGCTCACCGCCCAGCAGCCAGAGGTGAACATCGTCCGCACCGCGATCGAGGCGCTCGCCGGTGTGCTCGGCGGCACGCAGAGCCTGCACACCAACTCGATGGACGAGGCCCTGGCACTGCCCACCGAGAAGTCGGCGCGCATCGCGCTGCGGACCCAGCAGGTCATCGCCCACGAGACCAACGTCGCCCACGTCGCCGACCCGCTCGGCGGTTCGTTCTACGTCGAAGCGCTCACCGACGAGATGGAACGCCAGGCCGAGGAGATCTTCGCCGAGCTCGACGAGTTCGGCGAGGGCTCGATGCTCGAAGGCTGCATCGCCGGCATCGACGACAACTGGTTCCAACGCCGCATCGGCGACTCGGCCTACGAGTTGGAACGCAAGTTCAACGCCGGCGAACGGATCATCGTCGGTGTCAGCGACTTCCTCGCCGGCAACGACGACGACGAGATGGAGACGTTGCAGATCAGCAATGCCGACGAGGCTCGTCAACGCGCTCGATTGGCAGTGGTCAAGCAGGACCGTAGCCAGGAGGCGGTGGACAAGATCCTCGCTCAGCTCGCTGCGGAGGCGGCGGACCCGGAGATCAACCTGATGCCGACCCTCATCGAGGCGTCACACACGTACGCAACCCTCGGTGAGATGATGAACACCATGGCCGGCGTGTTCGGTCGCCACACCGAGGTGCCCACGATCTGACTCCGGGGTCGATCACGACCGACCGCAGACCACGTACATCCTCGTGGCCGTCAGCTCCCGAAGCGCTTGTGATGCGCGGTTCGGACCCGAGCCAGGTCGGCCCCGGGGAGGTCTGCGAACTCCAGTGTGTCGAGGACGAGATCGGCCTGCCGAACCAGGGCGGCGTTGACCGTCGGATCAGAGGTCACCGAGAGATCGAGGAGGTGGAGGATCTCGAGCAGGTAGATCTGGACGGTCGGCTGGCCGACGGCGGCGATCCGGATCTCGTCGAACGCGAGAGCGATGACCTCGTCATGGGTCGTGACCTGTGGGCGCAGAACCCTGCGGCCCTCGTCACCGGTCAAGCGTTGTGACGGCGGTTCACGAACCAACATCTCTTGGACGACGGCGCCGAGGTTGAACATCGCGTCCTGTGCGGTGGTCGGATCGTTGATGCCCGGTGAGAGCGCCTTGAGTGCGACATCAGCCAGCTGGCGTACGCCATACGCGACGTCCTGCTGCATCGTTCTCGACTCACCGACGATCGTCGCCACCCGCACGGCATCCACGAACGCCTCGGCGTCGTCCGGGCGCGGCCACACGGTGCAGATCGGGGTGTTGGGGATTGCGTAACGACCCGGCGCCGTGTCCAGGCGAAGCTGCGCTCCAGATCCGAGAGCTGCGAGCAACGCCTGGTCGTCGATCTGTTGAATCCAGCCACGGACGTCGAACGTCGCGGTGTACCCCTCGCCCACCGGATCGAAGTGATCAGCCTGATCCGGCCGATCTGATCCGGCATCGCCGCGCTCCGGCCAGTTGCTGCGGATCTGATCGGTCGCCTCTTGGCTGACGCCGTGGAGAATCTGGGACACGTCCATCGAATGCGCGCTGTGGCTGATGAACCCGACGATCGACAGGACCGACACGACGCCGAGGACCACGGCGATCAGGACCGAAATGCTCGGCACGACCGGATCGCCGCTGTCTTCGAGGGGTCCGCGCACCGCGCGCATCGCAACGAGGCAGTACGTGAAGGTGCCGATGACGACGCCCATGACCCGCTTGTTGAACGGATCACGAAACAGGCCGTGCACCACTCGAGGCGAGTACTGGCTCGACGCCAGCGAGATCAGCAGCAAGCTGACCGAGAAGGCGATGCCAGCAAACGCCAACGTGGCGCCGGCAACGACGGAGAGCACGCTGCGGGCGCTGTCCACGGTGGCGGTCAACGTGGAGGGCAGGTTGTCGACGCGCTGATCGAGGACCAGCGTCAGCTGTGCCAAGCATGCGCTGCCGATGACGAAGACCATCGGAACGAAGAACAGGCTCTTTCGCAATCGATCCCGAAGTGAACCGAGTCGTACGAGCACGGCCGAGATCGTACTGGAGCCTCGATGTGCTCGGCGAAGAGGTCAGTCGTTTCGCTCGCCGGCGACGAGAACGAGGAGTGCGATGTCGTCGTGGCGGGATGCGAAAGGCAGGATCGACTCGATTCCCGCGTGAACTCTGTCGGCGATGTCCTCGGCGTCGACCCCGCCCCGGACCGCCGCTGACACCAGATCCACCCACTGAGCCTCGTCAAGGTCGTCGGGTGGAGGAACGTCGGTCGCTCCGTCGGTGTGGAACACCAGGACGTCACCCGGGCCGAGCGGGACGGTCACCGGCCGCACGACGATGTCGTCGAAGACTCCGAGGAGCGTTCCCGGTGCGCCGACCAAGGTCGAGCCGGCCTGGCTGACATGGACGGGCAGAGGATGTCCTGCGCACGACACGGTGACACTGATCGCATCGACTGTCTGCTCGACCGTCGCGTAGACACATGTGAGAAATGTCTCGTGGCCAGACCGCCTGATCGCCCGATTGAGCGAACCGAGGACCGCCCCGTGACCGTCGCCATGCCACGCGCTGTCGCGAATCGTGTGCCGCGCCATCCCGGTCAGCGCTGCCGCGGCCGGACCGGTGCCGCAGACGTCACCGAGCACGACGGCAAACCCGGCGTCGTGCTCGAGCGCAAAGAGATCATAGAAGTCGCCGCCGACCTCGGTGACCTCGCCGTTCGGCCAGTACCGAACCGCCGCATCCACGCCAGGAATGTCGGGCAGCGCCGCAGGAAGCAGGCTGCGCTGCAGTGTCTGGGCGATCACCTGCTGCTGTTCGTGCAACCGAAGATTCTCGATGCTCGATGCGACTCTGCCGGCAAGCGTCTCGGCCAGGGCGACATCGTCGTCGGTGTACCGTCGTGACGACGTCGTGGCGATGAACTGCAGCGCTCCGACGACGCGGTGCTTCTTCTTCATGGCCACGGTGATCACCGATCGGAGATCGAGTTCGGTCACGGTGGCGAGCGCATCGTCCGCCACGTCGATCGACGAGAGGACGTCGTCGGAGAGGTCGGGATAGAACTCGGTGGCTCCCGTCCTGATGACCGCCGGCACCCCGGCCACCGCATCCGGGTCGTACGGGAACCGTTGCTCCAACTCACGTGCGTAGGCGACCATCGCCGGGTCGACATGGGCGACCTCCACCTCCGGCACGGGTAGACCGTCGAAGGGCAGCACGTGGATCGTGCACCACTCACCCAGGCGTGGGACTGCGCTCCGTGTGACGTTCGCCATCACCTCACGCACGTTCGACGAGGAGTTGAGCGCTGCGTTGATCCGGGCGAGGAACTCCAAACGCTCACGCTGGAGTCGTTCGCTGTCGGCGGCGTGCTCTGCGGTCTGGACGAGACGCTGACGCTCGTGCTCCTGCTCGACCCGCTCGGTGATGTCCATGACGCAGCCGACGGTGCCGGTGACCTCACCGTGGGCGTCGAGGGTGACCCCGCCGGCACCGTCGATCCAATGGACCGAACCATCGGGCCACACGATCCGGTGCTCGACACGGTACGTCGACTTGGTCCGTACCGCCTCGGCGACGTCTTTGAGCACTGCGTCGCGATCATCTGGATGCATCAACGAGACATAGGCCTCGAAGCTGCCGTCGAAACCCCCGGGAACCAATCCGTACAGGACTTCGAGTCGTTCGTCCCAGACGGTCTCGCCCGACGACATGTTCCATCGCCACGTTCCGAGGCCCCCCGCTTCCAGAGCCGACCGAAAGTGTTCCGACAGGTCGCGCGCTCGCTGTTCGGCGAGACGGACCTCCTCGACGTCCTCCGACGAGCCGACGATCGGAACCGTTGCGCCGTGCTCGTCCAGCACCGGCGCGTCGATTCGCGAGTTCTGCACCGGAGGGCCCGTCCTGCGATCCTGCGGTCCGTCACTCACTTGCCGGACACTACTGCAGCCCAACACTGCTGCAGCCGGTCATGGGCGCGCATCGGCCCACCAGGCGACTGCGGTCTTGGTTCCGGCCGGGACCTCGGTGAACCCGCCATCGTGGATCTGCACTGGCGCACTGTCTGCGAGCGTGGACCAGAGCTGCCGATCGGGATGCACGATCGTGACCCGGCGCCCGTCGTCGTCCCATCGGGCGACGACGTCGCTTTCCGATCGCATCCACGCCCAGTGGCCGGCGTGCGCGCACTGCGCTGCCTGCTTGCCCCACGACATCTCCACGAGCGGGGTGACGGCGATGACCAGGACGGCGGCTCCCGAGATGTCGGGGAGTTCTGCAACCGGGTCGACCGAGTCGAGCGGTGACGACTGGATCTGCAGCTTGGCGAGCGCCTCTGGGACCTCGTTCATCGGTGACGGCACGAAGGCGCGCACTTCGGCACTGCCATGACTCACGGTGACGCCGTCGGGCGACTGGGCTCGGCGCCATGCAGATGCCCGGCCGCGCCTGACGATCTTCCGGATCCGCTCGCCGTTCCACGCTGCGACAGCGTCGTGCCACTCCCCACCGGGTCGGCTGCGCTCGTCGTCGAGCAGCGCGACCGTGGCCAGGACCGCCGCAACGCAGATGTCGGCCGTGGTCGGCGGATCGATCTTCTCGACTCGGGCGGCGAGCTGCAACGCCCACGGTGACGGCTTGGAAACCACATCTGTCGTCTCGGCGTCCACGGACTCGGTCTACCACCGGAGCCCGCCGATGAACGCGCCGCGAGAGACGGTTCTTCCCACACTTCGTCGCCTACGGTGTCGACATGAGGATCGACAAGATACCGATCGGTACCAACCCCCCCGAAGACATCAACGTGATCATCGAAGTGCCTGTCGGTGGCGAGCCGATCAAGTACGAACTCGACAAGGACTCCGGGACCCTGTTCGTGGACCGGTTCCTGTACACGCCGATGCGATATCCCGGGAACTACGGGTTCGTGCCGCACACGCTCTCAGAGGACGGCGACCCCATCGACGTGCTCGTGTGCAACACACGCGTCATCGTCCCGGCAGCGGTCATCAACTGTCGCCCCGTCGGCGTGCTGGTCATGGAGGACGACGCAGGGCTCGACGAGAAGATCATCGCGGTTCCGAGCCCGCAGATCAGTCGTCGATATGCCCATATCGAGGAGTACACCCAGCTGCCCGAGATCACGTTGCAGCAGATCCACCACTTCTTCGATCATTACAAGGACCTCGAACCCGGCAAGTGGGTCAAGATCGATCATTGGGGCGATGCGGCCGAGGCGAAGAAGATGATCAGCGACGCCATCGCACGCGACGCCGCGAGCTGATCATGGCGGCGGGCCGGCCCGCCCCCGTTGTGACGTCAGCCGGCGGCAGGCGCTGAGTCAGTCGAGATCGCGTCGGCAACTTTGTCACCGGCTGCATCGACGACTCCGGCGACCCGCTCGCTCGCAGCGTCTTTGACGTCGCCGACGTTGTCGGACAAGGACGAGACAACGGTGTTGCCCTTGACCTTGTCGACGGTGTTGGACGCCTTCCGAGCGACCGACTTACGTTGGTCCTCGGTGAGATTGTTCATGATGTAGCCGCCGAGAACAGCTCCGATGATGATGCCGAAAGAGAATTTCATGGTGTCGTGGTACCCCGGGTCGATGGTTTGAAACAGCGGAAACGATGGAGACTCAGGCTCGCAGCGCCGAGACGAGTTCCTTCTTCGTCATCGAGCCGCGACCGTCGATGTCGAGTTCCTGCGCACGATCGTAGAGCTGCGCCTTGGTCCACTTCGAATAGGGCACGCCGGGGTTCGGACGGTCCGGGTCAACGGCTTGCGCTCCGTCGTCGAGGAGTTGCCCAGCTGTGTCGGCGGCCACCTCGACGGTCTGGGATGCTTCGGCGCGTACCTGCCCAGCGGTCTGCCGAGCGGCGTCCTTGGCAACCTTCGCAGTCCGGTTCACGGCCGACTTCGCTTGCCCCACGGCTTCGTTCGCCGTGTTCTTCGCGACCTTTGCCGTGCGGTTGACGCCCGACGACGCCTGGCCGGTTGATGTCTTGGCACCCGTGGATGCGGTGTCGCGCACCGAACCGAGCCGGCGTCCCACTGTGGACACGACATCGGTGGTCGTGTCGATGACCCGGCGAGCAGATGCTCGGCCGAAAGCAAGTGACTTGGACGGAAGCGACGGCAGCGATGTTTCGAGCTGGTCGAGCCGATCGGTCAGGTCGTTCTGGATCGATGTGATGGAAACAGTCATGGGAACGGTGTGCCCGGCTCGACGCCCTGAGAAACGTCGGCCGTCTGTGACAATCGGCGTGGATCGGCCATGCTGTCTGCATGCTGCAGCAATCGGACATCGATGGCGACGTGCTTGCCGACGCATTCAGCCCGGAAGGCCTCACAGCGTGGGACTGGGGCATCGCCGGCATCATCTTCGCCGTCGCCATCGTCCTGTCGCGTGTGGTCAAAGCCGTGATCGTCCGCGTGCTGCGACGCCGTGTGGACCCCGCCCTTGCAGGGCTGATCGGCCGGTTGGGCGGCTACCTCGTCCTCATCGTCGGTTTCGTCTACTCCCTCGAAGGACTCGGCGTCCAGATCGGGCCCGTCCTCGGAGCACTCGGCATCGCAGGCATCGCCTTGGCGTTCGCACTCCAGGACATCCTCGAGAACTTCGTGGCCGGAGTCCTCCTGCAATTGCAGCGCCCGTTCACCTACGGGGATCAAGTGTCGATCAACGACCACGAGGGCACGGTGCACGAGATCGACACGCGCCTCGTCACGCTGATCACACCGGCCGGCGAGACGATCAAGATTCCGTCGGCGACGGTGATCAAGTCCGACATCAACAACTACACGGCGCAGGGCGCCCGCCGGACCACGCTTCCTGTCGGGGTCGCCTACGGGACAGATCTGCGCCAGGCCACCGCCGTGCTCGAGCAAGCCGTCCGCAGTGTCGACGGGGTCCTGCCGACTCCCGCGACCGAAGTGCTCCTCGTCGGATTCGGGGACTCGAGCATCGACTACGTCGTGCGGTTCTGGCACGAGCCGAGCATCGCGACGTTCTGGAAGACTCGGAGTGCTGTCACCCTGGCGGTCAACGACGCACTCGCCGGCGCGGACATCACCATTCCCTTCCCGCAACGCACCATGTGGTGGGCTGGCGAGACCGACGTCTGAGCTCGCCCGACAACGTTTGAGCCGCATGACACGGGGCACACTTGCGCATCATGACGTCCGAACATCCTCCGAACAACGGCCCCATCCGCGTCGCCTTGGTCAACGACTACGAGATCGTGGTCGAAGGGCTGAGAAACATGCTCACCCCGTTCTCCGATCGAATCGACATCGTCGAGATCAAGGCGGGAGGAATACCACGCTTGGCAGCCGACATCGCCCTGTTCGACACGTTCGCCGCGCGCCGTCGCGTTGGTCAGCGGATCGAGTCGATGGCTGCCGATGGCGACATCGGACGCGTGGTCCTCTACACCTGGGACGCTCCGACCGACTTCGTCAACGACACCAACACGGTCGACGCCATCGTGTTGAAGTCAGTTGCCGGTGCCGACTTGGTGGAGTGCCTCGAACGAATCCACGCCGGCGAACGCATCGGCCTCGACCTCGTCTCCGATGCCCCGAGCTCGGCTGCACTGAGCGACCGAGAGCGGGAGGTCCTTGCGCTCCTTGCACAAGGACACTCCAATCGCCAGATCGCCGACGAGTTGTACCTGGCGGTTGACACGGTCAAGTCGCACCTCAAGAAGTTGTTCGCGAAGCTCGAGGTCGGCAACCGGACGCAGGCGGCATTGGCCGCCCAGTCGATGGGACTGGGCCCACCTTCCCAAGTGACCCGCCAGTGAAACCCGGTCAGCGCGAGATCAGTCGTTCGTGAAGCTGTCAGACGTCTCGCGGCGCTTCTTCATGAAGATCGCCAGTGCGGTCAGCGCGATCAGCGTGGCGATCGCACCACCGACGTAGCGAGGATTTCTGCGGACCACGCGCACCGTGCTCCGGACGGTCCGCAAGCCGACTCGTGTGCCGGTCGAGGCCACCGCTGCGGCAAAGTCACCAACGTCGTCGAGGTCGGGCGTGATCGAGTCGAATGCATCGCCGAGCCGCTCGAAGGGCAGCGACGTCACGGCATCGGACACGTCACCCAATGAAATCGACGTCGAGGGCAGCGTTGTTTTGGTGGAGAGAATGTCCATGGGCCAGTTCTACCCTGTCCGCACCACTACAAACACTGCGCGGCACCTCGCCAGCGGTGGTGTTTCGATGATGTCGTGCGTGGAAGACTGAGGAATGCTGCAAGACGCCCGCACGTGGATCTCCGAGCGCATCGGCATCGTACGACTGCGTCAGTTCGCCGATCAGCTCAGCCATCGACTCTCGTTCATTCCGGTGCTCTACGCGCTCGCCGCCACGCTGTTCGTGCAAGCGACGCTGCTCGTCGATCGGCTCCTCGACGACGTAGATCTGCCTCTCGTGCTGACCACGACCGTCGACAGCGCCCGCTCGGTGTTCTCAGCAATCGCCGGCGGTTTGATCACCTCGATCACGTTGTTGCTGTCGATGATGCTGGTTGCGGTACAGCTCGCCAGCTCACAGTTCTCACCACGCACACTCCGAGACTGGCTCGGCGACCGAACGCTGCAACACACCGTCGGGCTCGTGTTGGGAACGACGGTCTTCTGCTTGCTCGGACTCCGTGCGACGCGCAGCTTTGCCGACGAGGGCAACTCGAGCACGATTCCGCATCTCACGGTGATCATGGCGCTCATCCTCGGGGTCAGCTCGCTGATCGGTGTCGTCCGATCCGTCGACCACATCACCCACAGCGTGCGGATCGGATCCGTGGCGCAGCGCATCGCCGGCGACACGATCGCTGCGATCCGCGCGACCGAGAAGCTGCGCGCGGGACAGCGGCCCAGCATCGTCCCGGCGAGCCGCTCTGCCGAAGGATCAAAGATGCAACCGGTGGACGATCGGCCGGCCGATGCCCGACCGATCGAAGCCCTTGCGGCGGGCTGGCTTCAGCAGATCGACGACGACACGATTTTCGACGCGTTGCCCGATGGCGCAACCGGGTACGTCACGACAGCACTCGGAGGGTTCGTTCCCGAGAACGGCCCGATCATGTGGGTCAGTCCTCCCCCACCCGACGACGCGGAGTGTCTCGACACGCTGCTGACCGCCTTCGCGTTCGGTGACACTCGAACGACGCAACAGGATGTCGCGTTCGGTCTCCTCCAGCTGAGTGACATCGCCGTCCGAGCACTCTCACCCGGCATCAACGACCCGAACACGGCGAACGACATCATCGTGCATCTCGGCAACGTGCTCCTCGCCATCTGGGAGCAGCCGGTTCCTGATGCCGTGATCGGAGATGGTTCTCGGTCGATCGTCCGCAGTCAACCGACGCACGCCGACCTGCTCGACCAGGCGTGCGCAATGATTCGCCGCTACGCGTCGTCAGACCCAGATGTCTTGGCAACGATGATCAGGACGCTCGACATGGTCCGCTCAGAGACTCGGCGTCGAGGGCTCCCCGGTCCGGCAGAGCCGATCGACGACTTCCTCACCGAATTCGACTCGTACGGCGATCGCTCCAGCTGGACCGCCCGTGAGGGCGATCTCATCGATTCATTGACCCGCTGAGCGAGTCGATCAGTCGGCGCGAGCTTCAGTCAGCGTCGGCGACCGCGATGTGGCCTTCGAGGCCACTGATGCTCAGGATTCGCTGCACCGCTCGACTCGGACGACGGAGCAACAGGGATCCGCCACTCTCCGAGAGCACGTTGTTCGTCGAGATGATCACGCGGAGACCGCTGGAATCCATGAACTCCAGTTCAGCGAGGTCCAGGACCACGTCCAGGCTGCGATCGACGCCGTCGAGGGCCGTTGCCAGTTCGGGAGCAGTGTGTGCGTCGAGTTCACCCGACACGGCAAAGACGCAGCCGTCGTCGGTCGTCACGCTGAGACGTTCTGGGGATTCGGGCATCGCCCGCAGTGTAGCCAGACCGACATCGCCACCCGGCAAGGTGACAGTGTTCACCCATTCGGGTGACGGCCGGTTCGAGCTGCTGGTCAAAGCCGCCGGAGCACCATCGCTGCTGCATCATCGTCGGCAGCCTCGGCACTCACCCGATCGGCCAGCAGGGAGGCCACGACACCGGCGCTCGTGCTCGCAGAGATGTTGCGCTCGATCGCCCGATCGATGTCTCCGCAGAGTTCGAGCAGTGCGTCGTCGATGACTTGGTCCCGCCGTTCGACGACCCCATCGGTGAAGGCCGTGAGCAAGGAACCGATCGACCACCTTCTCTCGACGTTCGAGTACGTGCCGAGGCCTGCTCCGATCGGTGGCCCGACTGTCAGTTCGACGAGCCGAGAAGCGGTTCCCGGCTCGGTGACGATCGGCGGCAAGTGGCCGGCGGACGCCATCGTGAGCACACCGTCATCAATCCCGACCACGATCACGACCGCAGTCGCCATCGTGTCGGGGGTACGCCGGGAGAAGTAGTCGTCGGTCAATTGCAGACTCAGAGCGGGGTCGCCCTTGGTGACGAGCAGGTTGCACGCCAAGACATGCCGAACCTGGCCCATCTCGGCCGCGGCTCGAACGTTGTGGCCGACGACGTCGCCGACGACGAAGGCGCTCGTCGTCTCGTCGAGTTGAACCACGTCGTACCAGTCGCCGCCGACCGACATCTCGTCGCGGTTGGGAACATAGAGCGTCGCAACATCCAATCGTTCGTGTTCGGGGATCGACGGTGGCAGCAGCCAGGTCTGCAACGTCTGAGCGACCTGCCGGTCGGTCGCAGCCCGCCGGGCTCGTTCGAAGGCCGGCGCCGATGCCGAGATGATGTCGTCGAGCAACGTCCGTTCCGTGGCGACGATCGCATGGGGTTGCGGCCATGCCAGGCCGATCGATGCGACCGGCACCCCGTTGCTGTCGGCGATCGGCATGCAGTAGAAGCTCGCCATGTCGGCACGTACCTTCTCGGCGGCGAAGAGAGGCCACTGGCCGAAGCCGTTGCTGTCCGACATTTCGATCGAATCGACGTCGCCGCGGAGCACCGAAATCATCGGGACATCGGTGGACAACGGGACTCGGCGCCAGTCGTCGGCGACCTCGGTCGGAACGGTTGGGCCGAAGATGATCTCGACGACGTCCGGTTCCTCAGCGGACAGGAACGCCACGGCGACCCATCCAGCCTGCACGATCTCGGTGAATCCGCGAGCGATGACCTCGGCGACTCCGGACGGATCGATCTTGTCCGCTGTCTGCACCAGCAGTCTCTGCACGTCGGCCCGGTAGTCCCGCGTTCGCCGTTCGCGATGCAACGATGCGCGCAGCGCAGCGTTCTCGGCACGCAGTTCCTCTTCGACATCGAACAGCACGCGACCAGTGCACCACACCGGCGGACCCGGGACGCGAACGATCCCGCACTTTCTCCGGAGAGAAACATGCGGGATCGTTCGACCTCGATGACCGGTGACGGTCGATGGTCTGGAGGAGACCGAGCGGTTCAGCTCTTCTCGAACGACGAGCGATGAACGACATCGCCAGTGGCATCCATCAGATGCGAACGTACAAACCACTGGAAGAGCTCCAGTTCTCCGACGTGCCCGATGAAGAGATCCTCGGTGACTGGGTCCAGATCGCCGAACTCGGCGAGCGCCGCGCGATGATCCGAGATGACCCCGCTGTAGACGTTGTCGACGGCGACGAGGTGCTGCACCGTCGGAGCCCGGTCGATGTCGTAGTCGTTCCAGGTCCGGGTGTCGACGATCGTTCCAGGTGTTCCCTTGGGCTGTCCACCCATGGTCGCGATGCGTTCGGCGATCTCATCGCTCATCGTGCGGATGCGATCGACCTGCGGATCGAGCATCTCGTGGATGGCGATGAAGTTCATACCGACGACGTTCCAGTGGACGTGCTTCAACGTCAGTTGCAGATCGAGCACTGCGACGAGTCGTTCCTGGAGCAAGCCGATCACGTCTGCGGACTTCGAAACCGAGACGCCGGGAACAGTGGTCTTGATGTCTGTCACGTTGGTCATGGTCTCCGGGTACCCGCCACACACGACGCAAAACCTCTTGCGGAGCGGTCCTCGTCGAAATCAGGTGTGGGATCCGTCACGGTGCTCGGCGGCGGTGACGATGCGACGCAGCATGATCGGGAAGATGATGCCGTGGAACGGCCACACCGACCACCAGTACATTCGACCCCACAGGCCCAGCGGTGCGAAGCGGGCTCGCTGGAGGACCTGCGTCGTGCCGTCCTCGTGCGTCTTCGTCTCCCACTCCAGCCAGGCTTCGCCCGGCAGCTTCATCTCGGCGTGCAGGCGGAACAGGTCGTCTTCGATCTCGTCGACCCGCCAGAAGTCGAGTGCCTCGCCGACCGAGATGTCATCGGGGTGTCGTCGCCCACGCCGAAGTCCCACACCACCGACGAGTTGGTCGAGCACGCCACGCAACGCCCAGAGTGGGCCGAAACCGAACCAGCCCCGCTCGCCGCCGATTCCCCGCACCGTCTCCTGGACGTCGGACGCTGAGGCGCCCGTGGAGCGTTCGCGGCAGTCCTCGTACAACGTGCCACCGGCCCAATCAGGATCCCAGGGTTGCGGCAACGCAGAACGAGCACGCTCACCGCCTCCAGTCCAACGGGTCGGCACGTCGAGATCCTCGACCGAGGAGATGGCGCTCTCGATCGAATCGTCGACCGACATCGGAATGATCGCACTCAACCCGGCAGCCGAATCATCGGTGACGATCACGTCGTTCTTCAGGCTGCCGATCAGCGCGCCGGCCAACTGTTTGGGCAATGGAGTGATCAGGTTGACCCAGTGCGCCGAGAGCCCGGGCGACAGGACGGGCACGGGGTACATCCGACGGGTGAGGCCGCGAGCCCTGGCATAGGCCTGGATCAGTTCGGAGTAGGAGATGGGCGAACCCGAACCGACCTGAACGACGCGATGGTGCTCGGTTTCCTCCCGGGGTGCTGCCAGCGCAGCGACGAGATAGGTCAGCACGTCAGCGATCGAAATGGGCTGGAGCTTGGTCTTGTTGAGCCACTTCGGCGTGATCATCACGGGAAGCACTTCGGTGAGGCCCCTGAGCATCTCGAACGAGGCAGATCCGGCGCCGAGCACGACAGCCGCCCGGATCTCGATCAACGCTGCGTGGCTCGACGCAACGAGTTCGCGGCCGACGTTGTGACGCGAACGCAGGTGCATCGACAGGTCGTCGTCGTCGTCGCCGAGGCCGCTCAGATAGACGATGCGTCGCACCCCCGCCGCAGCCGCGGCGTGACCCGCGTTTCGCGCGCAGTCGAGTTCTCGTTGTTCGAAATCGTCGCCGTCGTCGAGGGAATGGACGAGATACACGACCTGGTCGACATCGCAAAAAACAGCACCGAGCGACGAGGCGTCGAACAGGTCGCCTTCGACGATTTCGACGCTGTCCGCCCACGGCATCCGGGTCAGGCTTGCCTCGTTGCGGGTCATGCATCTGACGCGATGTCCGATCTCGACGAGTTCGGGAACGAGGCGACCACCGACGTACCCGGATGCACCGAGCACCAGGATCGTCGCGGTCGACTCAGCCCTCGACATCTTCGTCCGCGACGTCGTCGGCCATCCACGTTCGCATCTGCTCGAACGACTGGCGAAGGAGCCGGGAGACGTGCATCTGTGAGATTCCGACCTGGTCGGCGATGTCGGACTGCGTCTGCTGTTCGAAGAACCGGAGTTCGACGATCTGGCGTTCTCGATCGGGGAGCCGTTCGAGCAGTTCGGTCAAGACCGTGACGTTCTCCATGTGTTCGAACATGGGGTCCACGTCGCCGATGGCAGCCTGTCGATCCGTCGGGCCTCCATCATCGTCGTCGCCACGGCCCGCGTCCAGCGTGCCGACGTTGTAGGCCGCAGTCGCCGCCAACCCACGCAGGACATCGTCGCGCTCGATCCCGAGATGTTCCGCGATCACGTCGACACTCGGTGATGTGCCGTTTCGAGTTGCGAGCTCATCGGCGGCGTTGCGGACGAGCAGGTGCAGTTCCTTCGCGCTTCGTGGCACCTTCACCGTCCAGGACGTGTCACGGAAGTGCCGCTTCAGTTCGCCCTCGATGGTGAGGCCTGCGAAGGACGAGAAGGCGGCGCCGTGCTCGGGGTCGAAGCGATCGACGGCTTTCACCAGTCCGAGCATGGCGACTTGACGCAGGTCGTCGTCGTGGAGCCCACTTCGTCCGAACCGTTTTGCGATGTGCGCGGCGAGACCCATGTGGCGCTCGACGAGTTGGTTGCGAAGCCGCCGTGACGGGCGTGCTGCGAACGTTCGGAAAAGCTCGAGGTCGTCGAGGTCGGTGTCTGACATCGCGGTCAGTTGGACGAAGTGGTTTCGCTGGCGGTCTTGACCAGCTCGATCGAGCTGCCATCGACGTGGTACTCGTCGACCACTGCCCGCAGGATGTTTGCTCCGAGATCGTCGATCTCGATGCCCGCATCATCACCGATGGTGCTGATCATCGCTCGGATCGCAGAATCTGTCACCGAGAATCCGATCCGAGCCCGACCATGAGGGGATGCATCGACGAGGATCGAGAACACCTCGCTGATGGCCAACCGGAGGTCGTCGATCTCGTCGACACTGAAACCTGCGTCTGCTGCGAGCGAGGCGGCAACGACACGAACCGTCGCCGCCCGTTCGGCCTGGAGCGGAACTTCGATTTCGATGTCAGCGGCTCGCTGAGTCAGGTCGTTCATGGGCCCACGGTACCCGCGCGACGTCTCCTCAAACCGAGTCCGTGTCGCATCAGGGAGCGTCGGGTCAGGGATGCGTGGGATGAGCGATGTTTGGTTGCGTCCGGCGCTGGGCACGAAATAATCATGACGATCTTCGAATCAATTCGCAGCGACCACGAGACACAACGCACGCTGATCGGCATCCTCACGGACACGACCGGCGACAGCGACGGACGCAATGAAGTCTGGGGACGCCTCAAGGCGGAACTGACCGCGCATGCCGGTGCCGAGGAGCGCTATTTCTACGTTCCCCTGATGGAGCACGACCTGACCCAGGAAGCGGCGCGCCACTCGGTGTCCGAGCACAAGGAACTCGACGATTTCATCGAGCAGCTCGAGGGCTACGACATGAGCGGCTCGCAATGGATCCAGACGGCCAAGGAACTCGAGCAGCGACTGCTGCACCATCTCGACGAGGAGGAGACGGAGATCTTTCCGGTCGCCGGCAAGGCACTCGACGACGAGGCGAAGGCGACGTTGGCGACCGACTACGAAGCCGACATGGAACGTCGCCGATACCCGGAAGAGTGAGTGTCGAATTCGATGATTGAACTCGCCAACCAGGGGTATGCGCTGCCCACGGCAGGCGACAACCGGCACCGGGCAAGCACTGACCGCTACACGACAACCACAACCGCAACAACAACACGAAGGGGAACACCATGAGTGGAGAAGCCGACCAGGCAAAAGGCCGCATCAAGCAGGCCGCAGGAGACCTCACCGACAACGAGGATTTGAAGAACGACGGCAAGAAGGACGAAGCCGCCGGCAAGGTCAAGGACACGATTGACGACGCCAAGGACAAGGCCAACGACGCCGTTGATTCGATCAAGGACAAGTTGAGCTGATGGCAATCGGAGGCATCCTCGTCACCATTCTCGTCATCCTGGCGATCATCTACTTCGCCAAACGGGTCTGACCGACCCACACGAAACACTGGAGGACCCCGGCCTGAACGGCCGGGGTCCTCTGCGTTTTCGGTTTCGATCCCGAGCCACAGGGAAGTGTCAGGCATGCGCAAAGATTTCCTCGCCTCGGCCGGAACCGACGACTCCGGAGCGACTGACGTGGCCGGCAACGTGACCGACGAGTCGAAGGACATCGCAGAAGGCATCCTCGAGGCACTCCCCCGCGTCGGGATCGGCCTCGCGATTGCGATCGGTGCGATCATCTTCGCCAAGGTGCTCCGTCACTTCCTCCGTCCACGTCTCGAGGAACGACGCACTGCGAGCTTCGGTGGAGTGATCTCCAACCTGGTGGCATGGTCAATCATGTCCGTTGGCATCCTGGTCGGAATCACCGCCGTCTTTCCGTCGGTCCAGCCGGTCGATCTGATGGCCGGTCTCGGCATCTTCTCGATCGCCATCGGCTTCGCCTTTCAGGACATTCTGTCCAATCTGCTCGCCGGGGTTCTGCTGCTCATACGCCAGCCGTTCCAGAGCGGCGACCAGATCGAGGTGAGCGGCGAGCGCGGCACCGTTCAGGGAATCACGATCCGCGAAACGCAGATCAAGACGTTCGACGGCGAGAAGGTCATCATCCCGAACGCCGAGGTGTATCAGAACGTCATCCGAGTGCAGACTGCGTACGGTCCGAAACGTACGACGATCGTCGTGGGGCTCGATGACTGGGAAGATCTCGACCACGCTGCCAATGTGTGCGTCGATGCAATGCAACAGGTCGACGGAGTCCACGACGACCCCGAACCGCAAGCCTTCTTCTTCGAGTTCGGCGACAGCACGACGAACATGGAGCTGCGCTACTGGACCGATCCCGAACAAGCCGATGTCCGTCGTGTCCAGGACGGTGTCGTCCGCGCGGTCGGTGGCGCCCTCAAGGGCGCCGGCATCTCGATGCCGTCTCCAATCCGTGAGATCGATGCCAGGCAAAGCGTCGTGGAACTCGTCGGCGAGGTCGATTGAACGTCGCCGGGGTCTTCGCCCCCACGCTGTGTACCCCGGTCCACCAGCGGCCTGGCGCACGGCCTGGTACACAGGAAGCATGTCCGAACTCCCCGATTGCCCGATCTGCACGATGCCCGAGCCGTTGACGACGGAGGATGGTTTCGAATGCGCCACCTGCGGCCACGAATGGCTCGCAGCAGCCGACGACGGCCTGAGTGACATCCGTGACGCGAACGGCAATCTGCTCGCCGACGGCGACGCCGTGACGATCATCAAGGACCTCAAGACGGACGGCAAGGTCGGTGGCGTGAAGTCCGGAACCAAGATCAAGTCGATTCGCCTGATCCCGGGCGACCACGAGATCGACGCCAAGGTCGATGGTCGTCAACTCCTGATCAAGGCCGCATTCGTCAAGAAGGCCTGACGACGACTCCCGCTCGCGGTCAGGAAGGCGGCTGTACTCGGACGTGCGTTTCGACGTCGATGAGCTGGGCAACGATCGTTCCGTCGGCCGAACGGATCTCGACGTCGCAGACGACCATGTGGGCGGTGGCCCGTCGGCCGATCAGGGACAGGGTGTGCTGGCCGAAGGTCGGCTCGGAGAACAACCGGACCTGTCCGATTCCCGTGGGCAGCGATGGCAGACCGAGTTGCCGTTCGGTCCAGAGCAGAGCGAGTTGGAGTGCGCCGTCGAGCAGTGCAGGGTCCGAGTTCCACGCCTCGTTCGGCCAGCCGACCGCTCGCACACCCCAGCAGGACGCATCGATGCCGTCTGCCGAGACGCCGGCGATCTCCTCGATCACGCGGAACGCCGAGCCGTGGAACAACACGTCACCGTCGTAGATCTCTGCCGACCACGGTTCGAGGTCGCCGCCACCATCACCACCAACATCGCTCAGCGGGTTCGGCTCCGGGGCACGTTGGGAGAGGTGCGCAGTGCATCGGTAGTGAGCGCGCCCTGTGGCGACGTTCGTGAGCTGCAGGGCCAACTGCTGCACCGTGTCCGGCTGTGCTCCGTCGGTCGCCGGGTCGACCGGTGTCGTGCCGGTGACCGTTGCGACGAGGTCGAGGCTGCCGCCGCCGAAGTAGCTCTCGGCGAGCAGACCGCTCAGAACGCGCAGATCGGTCAGTGCGGTGAGATGCAGGTCGGGTGCGTGCGCTCGAGCAAGTCGCGCAAACCACTCGATGACGAGGACGACGGGCACGACCGGCACACCATCGACGGCATGATCGATCAGCTGCGGGTGATGGGCGAGGTCGACGCTGATCGGCAGCTCCGACGGCCCCGCTGTGTCGACGGCGTGCGGAGGGACGGCATGCGGAGAAGCACCGTCGAGGGTGGCGGCCGTGTCGGCCCCGGTTCCGGGGTGGCCGGGGGCGCCGGACACGAGGCGCATGCCCATGTTCGACACCTCGTAGATCCGCAGTCCATCGCACCAGAGCGACCCGGCCCCGATGACGAACGGCCCGATCTCGTCGACGCCGACCTCGGTGATCTCCATCACCGTCGTGATCATCTCGTTCTTCGGCGTGACCTGGCCCCGGTACTTCCAGACCATCGGTGCACCGAGCAGCATCGGCTCGAAACGTGCATCGACTCCCTCAGCACCGATGTCTGCATCCATGTCGGTGTCGAGCATGAAGTACTGCAGGAGTTGGAGGAGGGCTTCGACGCCGAGCGAACCGGGTTGGACCGGGTCCTGGAAGAAGTGGGCCGTGAAGAACCATTCGGCGACGTCGACGTCCTTCTCCCCAACGATCACACCCAACCCCGCGTCGCCCCCGGCGGGGATGTGTGCGACGCGATCGACCATCAGCAGCATCTCGCCGGGCAGCCGGGCCGAGCCGGAACAGAAGCGGTCCGGGCGGGCGGTGAGGTCGGTCGTCGTGGGCGCCTGCTCGGCGATCAGGTCGCCGAGGGCACGGTGATCGCTGGTCACGGGCAGGCCGACCTGGTCTTCGAAGGCGGCCGGCGGGAAGAAGCCGAACACCGTCTCCATCGTGTAGACGACGCGATCACCGAGAGAGCAGACGACCTCGAAGCCTTCGACGATCATGCCGCCGGCGCGCGACACGCTGACGAGTTCGACCTGGGTCGACAGGGTGCCCGCCGTGCGGGTCAGTTCCGCGATGACGGTGCCGGTGCCGTCGAGGTTGCGGAAGAGGAGGTCCTCGTCGGTGTTGTTCGCCGAGCCCACAGCAGAGGCGACCCAGCCGCACGGTTGGAGTGCTGCTTCGAGCAGCACGGCGAACGGCATGGTCTCGGCGCCGTTCTCGTCGAAGTACCAGGCGTCGGAGGGAATGTCGTATTCACAGACGATCTTCAGCCCGGCCTTGCAGTCGTCGAGGTCGCCGTCGATCTCGGTGATGCGGCTGATGAAGTGGTACGGCTCGCCAGGCAGGCGTGGTGAGCGCCGTGTCTCGTCGAACGATGCGTACATCGATCCGAAGGCATCGGACGGTTTACCCCAGGCGCAGGAGATCATCGCCTTCCAGTCGAAGGGGAACCCCTCGGCATCGGTGGCGACCGCCACGGGCTCGACGACGTTCTCATAGATCTCGGGCATCGACGTGAGCGGCCAGCCGGGGACGAGTTCGACGCCGAGGCGGTGGGCGTGGAATGCCGCTTTGCCGTCGACGAAGCCGAGGACGTCACAGATGAGGGTCGGGTGTGGACCGTCCCACACTTCCTCGACGTACAACTCGTACGCGACTCGATCGGTCTGCGGGTTGATCTCACCGCGGCACTTCAGCTCGAAGGGCTGCTCGGGCAACGGTTGGAAGCGCCAGCCGTCCACACGAGCGGTGTGGCCGAGCGCCGCGAGGTAGAACGACATCGCCTCGATGCAGGCTTCGACCATGAAGTTGCCAGGCATGCACGGGTCGTTCTTGAAGTGGCCATCGAAGAACCAGGCGTCGTCGGCGATCGTCGATTCGCAGCGCATGAAGCCGCGTCCCCACGGCCCACCCGTCGGGTCGAAGGCGACGATCTCGTCGATGAAGAGTTGGTCGCCGGCCTGGATCTTCGGTGTCCGGGTGTGTGTCTCGGTCCACTCGTAGCCGGGGCCGAAACAGTCGAGGACGTGACCCTCACTGAAGGCTCGGACCTCGTCGGCCGTGAACGCTGACTTCGTGCACTCGATCACGGGGCCGTCGACGCGAGCCTCGGCCTGCAGTTCGGCGGCGCCGGATTCGGGAGTCCAGAGGGCTCCGAGGGCATCGGCGAGTTCCTGGGCGGTGAAGAAACCGGCCTGGGCATCGCGCACCGTCAGCCGTGGTTCGCCGTCGACGATGCAGTCGTACTCGAAGAAGAAGAGGCGGATGTCGCCGTGCTTGGCGTGACCCGTGATCCGGATCTCGTACTCGAGCGTGTCGCCGACCGTCGGAAGATCACCGTGGTAGGTGAGCGTGCAACCCAGCAGCCGGTATGCCCGTTCTCCGCGATTGAGGAGATCGATGCCCATGTAGCTGATCAGCATCAGGTCGGCCTGGCCCGACTCGATCATGAATCCGGCGGGCATGTACCCGCCGTTCAGGTACCAGGCGCCGGGCTCGATGTCGGTTTCGGTCCAGATCGTGCCGGTCCCCAGCACGCCCGCTTCGGCGACCATGCCGGTCACTCGGTCGGCGAGTAGGAGCGGCGGCTCGGGCATCCGGCACTGCACGTCGTACTCGTCCTGTGCAGCGAAGAGCGTGCCGAACAGTTCCGAGATCCGCCCCGACGAGTGGATCTCGAGGTCGGCTTTGTCCCACTTCGGACCCGGATGTTCGGGCGCTTGTCCCTGCGGGGCCAGGCGCGACCTGGACACGGCCAGGTCCGGTGCCGCCGCTGCTGGAGCTGGAGCTGGAGCAGGAGCAGGAGCAGGAGCAGGAGCAGGGACGATCGGCTCCATGACGGCAGGAGTCGGTGTCGATTCACCATCGTCCGGAGCCGGCGGTGCGGTCTGCGGGATCGGGGAGAGTCCGACGGTCGCCAGCATGCCAGCATGCGCGAGCACGTCGAGCGAGCCGGAGCGGGCGGCCAGGAACTGCTCGTGGATGGCGGCCTGCTGGGCGACGAAACTCTGGTGCATCGCGGCCATCGCGGCGATCTGTTCCTGCATCACTGCGGCTGCGCCGGCCGCGCTCGAAGCGACAGCGACCGCCACGGCCGGGCTGCAGATGTCGGTCTGGGCGATCTCGTCTGGCACCGTTGGCGACGCCGGCTGCCCGTCGGGGTCCGCCGTACCGTCAGCGGCCATCGGGGTGTCGACGTCGGCGCGTGCGGCGACGTCGTCGAACACGGAGGGCAGTGCCGGGGCCGGTGACATCGACTGTCGGGCGATGACCTGTGATGCGGCTCGGCGAACGGGCGGCGGGTGCGCGGGGAACGACATGATCGGGCCTGCCGGTTCGACCCGCTCCGGTTCGTTTCGGCTCAGGCGGGCGGTCAGTGCGCCGTGGTCGACCTCGATGCCGACGGCCACGAGTGCGGCACACACGTCGAAGAGCTGTTCGATGTTGCTGTCGCGGCGATCGAGATGGAGCGCGAGGACATCGCCGGCCTGCACCTCGTCGGCCAGGATCTCGCGGATGAAGTTCGTGCAGGCACCGGCGGGGCCGTGTTCGACGAAGACGCGCACACCGTCGTCGTAGGCGGCTCGGATCGTCGCAGGGAAGTCGACAGTCGTCTCCGCCTGCTTCGTGATCGCTGCAGCACAATTCTCCGTGCTGACGTCATAGGCGCCACCGACACCGTTCGAGTAGAAGCGGACACCGGGCACCTGCGTGACGGCACGCGTGTGGACGTCGAGCCATGGCTGGTGGAATTCGGCGGCGACCTCGGGCACGTGGCAGGCAAGGTTGTAGCCGACCGGGAGGCAACGTTGCGCTCCGAAGATGTCGACGATCCGGCCGCAGGCCTCGGCATCACCGGCGATGACGAGGTCACGTTCGGTGTTGATCAACATGAGGTGGACGTGCGGCTCGTCGGCGATCGCGTCGCAGACGTCCTGCAGCGGCGCGAGGACGTTCCAGACCTGCCAGTCGGCGCGGTCGACGTTCCAGGCCCGTGCAACGGCGTCGAACTCGACGGCGATCTCGGTGGTGAGCATCCCCGTCTCGTCGATCTCGCGCCGCATGGCGTCCATGTCGTTCCACACCCCGAACGCGTAGAGCACGTTGCTCTCCCCCGACGAGTAGCCGATCGCTGCCTGCGGCCGGAGGCCGAGCAGCCCGAGTGTGATCTCGGCGTGGGCTTGGGTCAGCAGCGCCGTCCCCCACAGGTAGTCGGCGGGCAGCGGCACATGGTCGGGGTCGTTCACCCAGTTGGCGATCTCGCCCAACGGGAAGTTCGTCGAGATGGGGGTGATCGATTCGGGCAGCGCTCGGAAGAGTTGGACGCCCATCCCGTTGTAGGCCGCTCCGCCCGCCGTGAACACGAAGCCCAGTTCACCGTCGATCGGCTCGGGCGCGTAGTGGACACCAATTCCTGCCGGCTTGCCGTCGAGGATGTGCAGCGCTGCCCGAGCGGCCCGGACGTCGAGCTGTTCGGCAGTGTCCGCCACGATCACGAGCCGAGCACTGCCGGCTGCTGATCGGTCACTCGATGTCTCGCGTCGCTCGGTCAGCGCCTCGAGGACCGCTGACCCATCGGCACCCGTGTAGATGTGCAGTCGAGGCGGCGAAGTCCGACTCGGTGCGAGATGGGTCGTCGCCTCGGCGAGGAGCACCGAGCGGCGGACCGCACCGTCCATTGCCGTTGTCTCGACGGACACGGTTCTCGGGCCGGCCCCGTCAGGGAGGCCGCTGCCCTGTTCAGGGTTCGACGCGATGAGCGGGACGTCGCCGATCGACACGCGGTGGTACAGGACCGTTGCCGCTGCTGCGACGTGCACGAGACCGGACGCTGCGTGCGCGTGACCGAAGAGCTCGGTGATCGACCGAGCCTCCGCGCCGGGGCCCATGCGGAGGTCGCTGACCGATGCGGCGTCAGGTGTCGTGCCGTCTTCGCCAGGCGGCGTGTCACAGACGAGGGCGTAGACGGTGTTGCCGTCTCGTTCGGCATCGTCCAGTCGTTTGAGGACGAGCATGACCGCGGCGTCGCCCGGGGTGCGACGGTCGTCGGGAAGCACGGCCGAGGCAGCGATGTGGACGGGGTCGCACGACAGGTCGACGGCGCCGACCAGTGCGGCGTCGATGTCACCAGAACGGAGGGTTCGGGCGGCGATGCGCAGTGCCTCGAGGCCGCTGTGTTCTTCGGCGCTGATCGTGAAGCTCGGGCCGGCGACGTCGTACTGGCTGTTCAGTCGGTTGGCGACGAGGTTCGGCATCGTGCCCAGCACACCGGCGGCGGTGAGTGACGGGCCGACGAGATCTCGTGCCTCGGCGAGCGATTGGGGTGTGCCGTCGTGATCAGCGGCGAGTCGCCAGCGGGTTCCGAACCTGGCGGCTTCCGGGTCGGTTCCCATGCCGACGTAGATGCCGGTGGTGTCGGTCGGCAGGGTTCCGGCGTCGGCGATGGCCTCATCGGTGACCTGCAGCATCGCGAGCTGCTGGCTGAGGGTTGCCCGCAGATCGTTGGGCGGGAACTTCTGCGCGGCGAGCCGGAGTTCGATGTCGGGCACCCGCCCGGCGCCATCGGTGTCGAGGCACGGGGTGTCGGCGAGGAGTGCCGTGCGAAAGGCCGGCAGGCCGACCGCACTGGCGGCTACGACACCGATGCCGACGATCGCAATCGCTGTGGGTTCGGGCGCTGGTTCGGGGGCCGAGTGTGCCACTTGCGCGTCGACGAGTCGTGCGGCGGTCGCGGGTTCTTCGAGGATGAGGTGGGCGTTGTTGCCGCCGAAACCAAAGGCGGAGACGCCGGCACGGAGCACGCCGTCCGCGACATCAGCACGGCTCCATTGTTCGGCGGCGGCGAGGACCCGGAACGGTGAGTCCGACAGCGTCGTGAGTTGCTCGTCGACGTGCAGGGTCGGGGGCCGTACTTCGTGGCGCATGGCCTCGATGACCTTGATGACTCCGGCGACACCGGCGGCCGTGATCAGGTGGCCGGTGTTCGACTTGAGCGAGCCGATCGGGAGATCCGAACAGCCGGCGTAGACGCGTGCGCTCGACTCGATCTCGGTGGCGTCGCCGACGCTGGTTCCGGTGGCGTGGCATTCGAGCAGTGAGATGTGCTGCGGGCCGATGCCGGCGACGTCGAACGCCGTCTGCATCGCTCGGGCCTGGCCGTCGGCGGAGGGGGCGAGCATGCCACGACCGCGGCCGTCGTTCGACAGGCCGATGCCGCGGATGATGCCGTGGATCGTGTCGCCGTCGCGGACCGCGTCGTCGAGCCGTCGGAGGACGACGAATCCGCAGCCCTCGGCGGGAACGAGGCCGTTCGCGTCAGGATGGAAGGGGCGCGACTGGCCCGTCGGGCTGAGCGCGTTCAGCGCAGTGAATCCCTCGTGGATGAACAGGTCGTCGGCGCAGTTCACGGCGCCAGCGAGCATCAGGTCGGCATCGCGGTCGTGGAGTCGGTCGCAGGCCAGTTTGATCGCGTAGAGGCTGCTCGCGCAGGCCGCATCCAGGGCCATGGCGCCGACCCCGAGGCCGAGGGCCCGTTCGAGCAGGAGGGCCGGGAGCCCGGACATGAATCGGTTGCGAGCGTCGACGGCGTCGGTCGTGCTGTCAGGAGCGCCGTCGGCCAGATGCACTGCCTGGGCGTAGGCGGCCATGCTCGCCGACGGGAAGGACAGGTTGCCGAAGACGGCACCGAATCGGGCAGCGTCGTCGGCGTCGTGGCGTGCGTCGCGCAGCGCCGCGCGTGCGGTGTGGAACGTCCACTTGAAGACCGGGTCGAGGCCGTCGATCTCTTCGGCGGGAAGCCCGAAGCCGGTGGAGTCGAACACGTCGTCGAAGCCAGTGACGTAGCCACCGCGATCGGACCAGGTCCGGTCGGTGCTGTCGTCGTCGGGCCCGCACAGCACGTCAGCTGCGTCGAGACCCCAGCGACCGGACGGGACGGTCGAGGTCAGGTCGGTGCCTGACACCACCTGATCCCACAGTTCGGCAGGCGACATGGCGCCGGGCAGGACACACGCCCGTCCGACGATCGCGATCGGCGAGAAGGAGCTCACCGTTCGGCTTCGGTTCATGCATCGACCCGTTGCGGAGCGAGCACGCCGCCGCCCAGAACGATCTCGACCTGGTCGGTCTGCGGGCTCGACAGTTCGTCGACGAGCATGCGGGCACCGACGTCGAGGCTGATCAGCTCGACGCCCATCGAGGCGAAGTGGGCTTCGAGTGCCGGTGTGACCATACCCCCGGCCCACGGGCCCCAGCCGAGCGACTTCACCACGCAGGCGTCGCCACGACGGGCGCGCTCCTGGGCAGCGACCTTGTTCAGGACGTCGTTGGCCATGGCGTAGTCGGCCTGGCCGACGTTGCCGGTGCGCGCTGCGACCGAGGAGAAGAGGCACAACACGGCGAGCTGGTCGGCGGCGGTGGCATCGAGCAGGTTGCGGAGGCCTCCGACCTTGGTCTCGAACACTGTCGTGAACTGTGCCACCGACTTGTCGGCGATCAACTTGTCGGCGAGCACACCGGCGCCGTGGATCACTCCGGTGATCGGGCCGACGTCGGCCCGCACCGAGTCGAGGGCGCTCGCCACTGCGGCGCCGTCGGTGATGTCGACGGCGAGGTAGCTCGCTCGTCCGCCTGCGGCCTCGATCGCGGCGATCGTGGCACGGATCTCCCGGTTGGCGAGCACTGCGCCGACCTGCTTGCTCAACCTCGCCGGCGTCAGTTTCTCGTCGGCGGCCTTGGAGTCGGCGAGCAGCAACTGCTTGAGTGCTGCGTCGTCGTCGGCGGCGGCGTAGTGCTCGGGTTCATCGGTGAGTGCTGAACGGCCGAGCAGCACGAAGGCTGCCTGTGAGCAGCGGGCGAGTTCGATGGTCGTCGCGGCCGTGACGCCGCGTCCACCGCCGGACACGACGATCACGTCGTCGGCTCCGATCGGAAGCGCACCACCGGTGACGTCGAGCGGCTCGGCGCGGAGGCCGATTCGTGCGCCGTCGGCAGCGAGGCCGACTTCGCGATCGTGGCCACCGTTCAGGAGTTCACTGGCGATGTCGGCGGCAACCGACTGCGCTGGCCGACCTGCTACGTCGAGGTCGATCATCTTGGTCAGTACGTCCGGCCACTCGATGGCCGCAGTCCGCAGCAGCGCTGCCAGCCCGCCGGCCCAGGCCCGGTCGGCGTCACCACCGGTGGTACCGAAGGCGCCACCTTGATCGTCGACGGCGACGAAGATGCCGCCGGACGCTGCGCTTGCGGCGACATCCTTGGCCACGGCGAATGCAGCACGGTTCAGCGCTGCCGCCTGCTCGGCATCGTCGACCGGGGCGAGATTGCCCAGGTAGATGACACTGTGGTGCGCTTCGCTGTCGATGGCATCGACGAGTCGAGCGTCGGCGCCTGCGGCGGACAGCACCGAGACGAGCGCACTGCCGATGCCACTCGGATCACCGATGACGGCGATCGGCGCATCGACCAGTCCGGGCAGCGGTGATCCTGGCAGTGACAGCGAGTACGGCTGGACCACGAAGCGACCGAAGCCGTCGGCCGTTCCCCCTTCGGCTGTCGCCGGCCCGGATTCGGTTCCCGATTCAGGGCCCGATAACGACGCCGTCGGCGGTGCTACGGCCTCGACGGCAGTTCCGCCGCCGGCCTGTTCAGTCAGGTAGTTGACGATCTCGCCGAGCGTTCCGAGCCCGGCCATCACAGCCAGATCGACCTCGGGAAGCTCAGGAACCAGATCCTGCATCGCACTCAAGATCTCGACCCGCTTGATCGAATCAATCCCCAGATCCGACTCCAACTCCATGTCCATCGTCAACATCTCCGACGGATAACCCGTCCGATC